>Ga0137306_101450_pt1 | contig 23959 bp, 19 predicted proteins | sample Inofroosms_March_FD_97187 | JGI IMG/M metagenome (GOLD analysis project Ga0137306, IMG submission 97187) | Mouse cecal microbial communities from Vienna, Austria - N-Acetylneuraminic and N-Acetylglucosamine D2O microcosms_March | ecosystem: Host-associated > Mammals > Digestive system > Large...
CGTACCCCGGAAAAGTTTTCTTAAACACTTTCTTTGAGCGTTTCTTTCAGCACTTCTTCCATCGTCTTTACATATACAATCCGTAAACCTTTCGTTATTTCTTTTGACAATTCTGCAATATCGGATCGATTCTTTTCTGGCACTAACACCGTTTGGATATGCGCCATCTTCGCTGCTAGTATTTTTTCTTTCAGACCACCAATCGGCAACACTCGTCCCCGCAGAGTGATCTCTCCCGTCATTGCTATCTGAGCACAAACTTTTTGCTGTACTACTGCCGATAACATCGCAGTCGCCATCGTTATTCCTGCTGATGGTCCATCTTTAGGAACCGCGCCTTCCGGAATATGGATATGGATATCATGCTTTTCAAAATAATCATCACTAACCTGATAATCGGGACAAATCGACCGCACATATGTCAGAGCTGTCTGTGCCGATTCTTTCATCACATCTCCCATCTGTCCCGTCATCTTCATCTCGCCCTTTCCTGGCATTACATTCACTTCAATCTGAAGCGTGTCTCCTCCGACACTGGTCCAAGCCAATCCCCGAGCAATCCCTATCTCATCCTCTTCATTGGCATCCTCAAAACGGATCTTTTCTTTGCCCAAATATTTTTCCAGATTCTGTTCGGTGATCCGAATCCCGTCCCGTTTGTTTTCTAAAAATTCTCTTGCCGCTTTCCGAAATATCTCTTCGATCCTGCGCTCTAAATTGCGTACTCCAGCCTCCCTGGTGTAATTATGAATAATTTTTTTGAGAACTCCGTCCGATATCCGGATCGTTTTCTCGGTCAAACCACATTTTTCCAGTTGCTTTCCCACCAAAAAATCTCTTGCAATATGAAATTTTTCATTTTCTGTATAACTGTTGATCTCGATAATCTCCATACGATCCAAGAGCGGACGCGGGATCGATTGTGTGGTATTGGCTGTTGCAATAAAAAGCACAGGCGAAAGATTAATAGGCACTTCTACATAATGATCTCGAAAACGAACATTTTGCTCCCCATCCAACACTTCCAAAAGAGCAGATGAGGTATCTCCTTTATAATCACTGCTTACCTTATCAATCTCATCCAGTAGCATCAATGGATTCGATACTCCGGCCTGACGCAATCCTTCTACCAGTCTCCCCGGCATAGCGCCCACATAGGTCTTCCGATGTCCACGAATCTCTGCCTCATCTCGTACTCCTCCCAAGCTGATCCGAACATATTTTTTATTCAGTGCCCGAGCTATGGATCTAGCTATGGAAGTTTTTCCTGTACCCGGCGGTCCCACAAGACATAAAATCGGACCAGTACTCTTTTTTGTCAAAGTCCGGACCGCTAAATATTCTAGTACCCGTTCCTTCACCTTTTCCAGACCATAATGATCCGTATCCAAAATCTCTGCCGCATGCTTTAAATCATTGTTGTCCCTAGACACTTTATTCCATGGAAGTTCCAGCAATGTTTCAATGTAGGTTCGAATCACGTTGCCTTCCTGACTGCTTCCTGGCATTGCCCGAAAACGTTCAATTTCTTTATGCAGCTTTTCTTTCACTTCCTTATCTGCCTTCAAAGCCGAAAGTTTATTCTCATATTCATCCGACTCTGACACAGGATCCTCTCCCAGCTCCTGACGGATAATCTTCATCTGCTCTCTCAGAATATAATCTCTTTGATTTTTATCTACTACCGCCTTCACCTTAGCCTGAAATTCCTGACGGATGCGAGAAATCTCAATTTCTTCTGTCAGACTGTTTACTAAAACTTCATATCGGGTAATCGCATCTGCCGCATCAAGGTAATTCTGTCGCACGGAATAATCCCAGGGAAGTTGGCTTGCCATCTGAAGCATCATATCATCCAACCCACTCGCTGTCATCAGATTGGGAAGTACCTCTCTGGCAAATTTGGGGTGCTGATGCCCATACTCCTCTACCTTGTCTTTCAACACTCTCTGCATAGCTTCCGCAGTCAAAGAATCTACATCATCATTTCTCCAGGGAGATACCATGATCTCCCCCATCAAAGCCGGATCCACAGAATCCAACATTAAAAGCTCTGCCCGCTCCAGCCCTTCCACCATTACCCGCACCACATTACTCGGCATCTTCACCAACTGCTTTACTTTCACAATCACTCCAATATGGTAAAGCTGTTCCATCTGGGGACTAGCATCATTCGGATCCCTCTGTGTAACCACACAAATCCTCTGATCCCCAACCATCGCTCTTTCTACCGCTGCTACCGATCGAGAACGACTGATATCAAAACTTATGGTCATCTTTGGCAATACCGTCAACGCCCGCAGCGCAATCACTGGCATTGTCGTCACTGTCGTTTCCATTTTATCCTCCTCGTTTCTCCCTAATATGACTGTAGTACACAAATTAAGAACATAATTTTAAACACTTTCTAGTAAAAATGGGAGCCTCAGCTCCCATTTTCCACGACTGGAATCTTTTATGCAATCTCTCCTGGTCTGTCTTTTTTTCTTCTCTGAGAAAGTGTCTTACGGGGAACAGTTGTATCTCGATACACTAGTTCTGGCTCTCCTGTCTTGTCTACAACGCCCTTCGTAACCTTACAAATTCCAATGCTGCTGTCTGACGGAATCTCATACATCAAATCCATCACTGCTGACTCCATAATCGACCGTAAACCACGGGCACCGGTCTTGCGTTTCACTGCAAGGCTGGCGATTTCCAAAAGCGCCTCTCTGGTAAACTCAAGCTTTACATCATCCAACTCAAATAGCTTCTGATATTGTTTGGTGATCGCGTTCTTTGGTTCTGTCAAAATCCGGACCAGCGCTTCCTCACTCAAAAGCTCTAAAGATACACTCACTGGCACACGACCAATAAACTCTGGAATTAGACCAAACTTTATCAAATCCTGAGGTTCGGCTTTTCGTAATAACTCATCAATATCCTGACGGCTTTTATCCACAATCTCTGCATTAAATCCAATCGAACCAGCGCTGAGCCGACGCTCAATAATCTTCTCTAAGCCGTCAAAAGCTCCTCCACAGATAAACAGGATATTGGTCGTATCAATTTGCAGAAGCTCCTGATGTGGATGCTTTCTACCTCCCTGAGGCGGGACGCTGGCTATCGTACCTTCTAATATCTTCAACAGCGCCTGCTGAACTCCCTCACCGGAAACATCTCTGGTGATGGATACATTTTCCGACTTTTTTGTAATCTTATCAATCTCATCAATATAGATGATCCCATATTCTGCCTTCGAAATATCATAATCTGCTGCCTGAATCAGCTTAAGCAGAATATTCTCCACATCTTCTCCTACATAACCGGCCTCTGTCAATGCCGTAGCATCTGCTATTGCAAAAGGTACATTCAACACCTTCGCCAAAGTCTGAGCCAAATAGGTCTTGCCTGATCCAGTGGGACCCAGCATCAGAATATTACTCTTTTGTACATCTACATCCATCTCTTTTCTGACCGTGATCCTCTTATAGTGATTATAAACGGCAACCGACAACACCTTCTTTGCCAATTCCTGTCCAATCACATATTCATCCAAAAAAGCTTTAATCTCCTTTGGCTTTAGCAAATTAATTCCATCAAAATCTGGACCGGTACTTTCCTGCTCGTCTAGCTCCTCCTCCAGAATCTCTGCGCAAAGGTCAATGCACTCGTCGCAGATAAAAACATTGTTGGAACCGGCAATCAGCTTTTTTACTTGATCCTGAGTCTTCCCGCAAAAAGAGCATCTTACTCGGTCATCCATTCTGCTCGGCATAACACACCTCTATCCTTTCTTACCAATCATTCTTTCTTAATATCCGCCGTACTACAATGACTGCTATTCTAATGTTTCACCAAAATCTGATCCACCAGTCCGTAACTCACTGCTTCCTCCGCTGTCAGATAATGATCTCTCTCGGTATCGCGACATACCACTTCATAAGGCTGTCCCGTGTTGGCCGCAAGAATGCGATTCAGCTTTTCCTTTGTCTGTAAAATCTTCTCCGCCACAATCTGAATCTCTGTCGCCTGTCCCCGTGCTCCACCAGACGGCTGGTGAATCATCACTTCCGCATTCGGAAGAATAAAACGCTTGCCCTTAGCACCACCTGCTAAAAGAAACGCTCCCATGCTGGCTGCCATACCGACACACAAAGTTGATACATCGGACTTGATATAGTTCATCGTATCATAGATTGCCATGCCTGCAGTCACAGAACCACCAGGACTGTTAATATATAAGTTGATATCCTTACCCGGATCTTCCGCTTCCAAAAACAATAACTGTGCAACTACCACACTGGCCGACACATCTGTCACTTCTTCTCCCAGGAAGATAATTCTCTCCTTCAGCAACCGGGAATATATGTCATACGAACGTTCTCCTCTGCTGGTCTGCTCAATTACATAAGGTATTAACGGCATAATCAATCCTCCTTGCTTTTGACGCATTTACATTATAATGTTGATACAACTCCCTGCCGCCGCGCCAAAAACGACAGGTGAATTCCGAATACACGGGATAGAAGTGCGGTTCTCCGAACTCCCGGAAATCCACACTTCCTTCATACTTTTTTGTAACTGTCTCATACCCTTACAGTCACAAAACCAATTATACCAGTTTCGCCTCTGCCACCAGGAAATCTACTGCTTCCTGAACTGCCAGATCCTCTTTCATCCGCTGTAATCCCTCTTCACCCAGAAGTTCTTTGGCACGATCCGGTTCCATCTTATAGGTATCTGCCATTTTTTTGATCTCTGCCTCTACAGCATCTTCCGGAGCTTCTATATTCTCTGCCGCTACGATAGCTTCCAAAACCAGACGGGTACGAATCCGCTTTTCTGCCTGGGGACGGATATCCTCCCGCAAACGTTCCTCTGTCATGCCAGTAAACTGCATATACTGTTCCATGGTAAGACCTTGCGAACGCATCCGACGAGCATAATCTTCCAGCGTGTTGCTGACCTGTTCCTCAATCATCGCTTCCGGAATCTCCATCGAAGCGTTGGAAACCACCTTCTCCACTACATTATTCTCATTCTCTGTAGTCGCTTGTTGCTGTTTCGTCTCTGAAAGTTTTGCCCTCAGATCTGCCTTATATTCATCTAGTGTGTCGAATTCGGAAACCTCGCCGGCAAATTCATCATCCAGTTCCGGAAGCTCTTTTCTCTTAATCTCATGAATCACTACCTTAAATAAGGCAGGCTTCCCGGCCAATTCTTTTGCATGATACTCTTCCGGGAAGGACACGTGAACCTCAATCTCCTCATCAATATTCTTACCAATGAGCTGTTCCTCAAAAGTATCGATAAAGGAATGGGAACCGATAGTCAAGGTATAAGCTTCTGCTTTTCCACCCTCAAACGCAACCCCGTCGATATATCCGTCAAAGTCGATCACTACCTGATCTCCATTTTCAACCGAACGATCCTCCACCGTTACCAGACGAGAATTCTGCTCTTGTACTTTTTTCAATTCTGCTTCAATATCCACATCCGTCACTTCGGGTTTCGCGCGTTCCACTTCAATCCCCTTGTACTCACCCAAAGTTACTTCTGGCTTCACAGCTACCAATGCGGAATAGATGAGCGGCTTTCCTTTCTCAATCTGTTCTACACTAATCTGTGGACGAGATACAATATCTAGACCGCTTTCATCCATGGCACCACGATACGTTGTATTGATAACCGCATCCACCGCATCCTCATATAAAATCTCCACGCCATACATTTTCTCTACCATAACCTGCGGCGCTTTCCCCTTACGAAAGCCCGGAATGTTGAATCTGTTTTTATTTTTGTTATAGGAAGTTTTAAGAGCCTCGTCAAACTGCTCTGCCGGTACTTCTACGGTTAATTTCGCCATGTTTTTTTCCAGCTTTTCTACTTGTAAACTCATGTTCTGGGTTCCTCCTTCACATCTATGTATGGTCGTCTCGGCAGGGCGCCACACTTCAGTTTATCATTATAACATAGTCCCTTCATAATTACCAGTACTATTTTATACGTTTTTCTGGGATTTTTCCAGGCTTTTCCAAACCTTTTTGCAGGTTTTTCCGCTCTTTTTAGTTCCCTTTTTGGGAAATGTCAGGTATGATTATAATCAATCCCAAAAGAAGTTCGAAGGGATTGCCAAAAACATATTTTCTATTAGTAATCAGGAAAGGAGCAATATTATATGGAAATTGAGCGGAAATACAAAATCGAGACGCCACCAGAAAATTACCGCGATTACCCGTTTCATGAAATTGAACAGGCTTATCTGTGTACAGAACCGGTAGTACGGATCCGCAGACAAGACAAAGAATATTATCTGACTTATAAGTCAAAGGGACTATTAACGCGAGAAGAATATAATCTTCCATTGACAGAAACGGCTTACCATCATCTGCTGTCAAAAGCAGATGGGATTGTGTTGACTAAAAAACGCTATTTGCTTCCACTTATCACACAAAAAGGGCCATCCGGACTGCTGATTGAATTAGATATTTTTTCAGGAATATATGAAGGTTTGATCCTAGCAGAGGTAGAGTTTTCTTCAGAGGAGGAAGCACTTGCCTTTGTACCACCCGAATGGTTCGGAAGGGACGTTACCTTTAGTGGAGAGTATCAGAATAGCCGATTGAGCCGGGGAAATTGTATATAAGATATGCCAAAAGCCGTGGGACAAGATCGTTTGTGTAGAGACATGGTCCATCTGATTAGACAGACCATGCCCCTGCTTAACGGTCAATCAGTCCCAGCGCTACTATGGCTATCAGAAGCGCCAGAAGGATGGCGATGATTCCGTCTAGCTGTTTTACCGTCAGGGGAATGCGATCATAAAGACGCTCTTTTAAAGGGAGAGAGGATCGATACTCCTTCAGAAGTTCGTTCTCCCTCCGCAAACGTTCATTTTCCTGTTCCAATTCAGATAATTCCCGCTCTTCTTCTGAAGAAGCTTCCCTAGTCATTCCTATCTTTTCTTGTTCTTTTTCCATTTTCAGAACTTCCTTCCCACTTTTTTGAGAAGATAGCTCCAGGGCCGCTATGGTTCCTCTTCAACTTTCCATAACTGCCCTGGAGCAATCGGTCAATCCCTATCAGAAATCTCGAAATTCTGTCTTCTCTATGTTCAAGACGGTATTCTGTCTGTTACTTCTTCGCAATATACTTCCGGATATCCAGCGCGATTGCCACTACGATTACAATACCCTGAGCAATATACTGATAGTTCGGGTCAATTCCCAAAAATTGCAGACAAGTCTTTAAAAGCTCAAATACCAGCACGCCGATGACCACACCGGATACCCGGCCGATACCGCCGTTTACGGATACGCCGCCAATGGTACAAGCAGCGATTGCCTCCAGCTCATAGCCATTACCAGTATTTACACCAGCGCCACCGGATTTCGCACCCAAGAGGAAGCCTGCAATTGCATAAAGAGCTGCTGCCGAGACATAGATGACAATCTTTGTCTTTTTTACATTGACACCAGCTACTTCTGCTGCTGCCTCATTGCCGCCGATCGCGTACATATATTTGCCATGACGGGTGTAGTTGTAAATGAACCACATGATAGCGCCAATCACGATGGCAATGATAAACAAATAGGGGAATAATCCGAAGAGTTTACCATTGGCAATCACGGTATAATCGGTACGGTAGCCGCCGAGCGGAACCGACTTTGTATAAACCAGATTGATCCCGTAGATGATCATCTGCATACCCAGAGTACCGATAAAAGCCGGTACACTTAAGTAGGCCACCACCACACCATTGATCAGACCAAAAATACAGCAGATTGCCACGCAGATCAGCAGGATCAGCCATACATTCAACTCCGGAAAGTTGCTCGTCAACTAAAAACGGCCGCTATAATCTGCTCTTTGCAAAAGAGTACCAGCCAAACAAGCCGCTAGACCTACCGAACGTCCGGCAGAAAGGTCAGTTCCTTTGGTAATCAGACATCCGGAAACACCAATCGCGATGATAAAGCGGCATGCCACATTGATGGAAATATTGCTGAAGTTACTCATGCTGAAAAAATTGTCCTTGGTGATTCCCACAATCAGAACCATCACCAAAATCAAGATCACAATACCATTGTTGATCAGGATATCCACTACATTTGTTTTCTTGGTATTCATTCTCATTTCCTCCTCTTCCTAAAACTTAGTCGCGTAACTCATAATACGCTCCTGCGTTGCTTCCTCACCCTGTACCTCGCCGGTAATGTGTCCGTTACACATGACGAGAATTCGGTTGGATACGCCGATCAACTCTGGCATTTCTGAAGATATCATGATAATACCCTTGCCTTGTTTTGCCAACTCAATCATAATCTGATAGATCTCGTACTTCGCGCCGACATCGATACCACGAGTCGGCTCATCCATGATCAGAACGTCCGGATTGTTGGCAAGCCAGCGGGAAATCAATACTTTCTGCTGGTTACCACCGGACAGAGACTGTATCAGCGTTTTACTGTCAGGTGTCTTAATTGAAAGCTTTGCCACGTTATCCTGTACCAGCTGCTCGATCTTGCCCTTATTGAGCTTTACCCCCATCTCGAGATACTGGTCCAAGGAGGAAATAGATACGTTATCTGCGATGGAAAGACAGCCTAGAATTCCAGTTCCCCGGCGATCTTCGGTGATCATGCCGATGCCGCCGCGGATGGCGTCTTGTGGACGTCGGATATTCTTCTTCTGCCCCTTGATATAGACTTCACCGCTGCTGATGTGACGCATGCCAAAGATTGCTTCCATCAGCTCGGTCCGCTGAGCGCCTACCAAACCGCCAAAGCCTAAAATCTCTCCCCTGCGCAGCTGGAAGGAACAGTCCTGGAAAGAACGCTCATGAATACTGGAATATCCTTTTACTTCCAGAAGAACCTCGCCCACAACCGCATTGTTCTTCGGCGGATAGATATTGGTCAGCTCACGGCCTACCATCTGCTTGACGATCTCTTCATCCGTGATGTCATTCATATTCCAGGAACCTACATATGTACCATCACGCATAATCGTGATATCATCACAGATCTCACGGATCTCCGCCATCTTATGAGAGATATAAACCAGCGAAACACCCCTGGATTTCAAATCCCGGATAATGCGAAAGAGTGCTTCTACTTCATTGTCTGTAAGCGAAGAAGTCGGTTCATCCAGAATCACTACTCTGGCCTGCAGAGAAACAGCCTTGGCGATCTCCACCGACTGCATCTGAGCAATCGACATGGTTCCCAGCTTCGCCTTGGGATTGTAAGGCATCTTCACATCATCCAGCCATTTGGCTGTCTCCTCAAACATTTTCTTGTGGTCCACCACCTGAAACGGCCCGAATTTTTTCGTTGGGTAGCGGCCGGCATACATATTCTCCGCAACCGTCCTCTCCGGTATCGGCTGCAATTCCTGATGCACCATCGCCAGCCCCTTGTTCAGTGCCTCATCCGGATTGTGGATATCCACACGCTCTCCGTCCAGATAAACCTCACCCTCATCCATATGATAAATACCAAACAGGCATTTCATCAGTGTGGATTTTCCTGCACCGTTCTCCCCCATCAGCGCATGGACAGTACCCGGACGGACGTTCAAGTTGATTTTATCCAGAGCCTTTACGCCAGGGAAGCTTTTGGAAACTCCTCGCATTTCCAGTCTGTACTCTGCCATCCCATTCTCTCCTTTCATAAAATCGGGTGTGCCTTGCGGACACACCCGACACTTTTCTTTTTATTTACCCATTGCCCAGTCTTATTTGATGAGTTCCAGAACCTCGCCTGCATTCTCCGGAGTAACCTTTACATAGTCAACCATGTATACGTTATCTACATCCTTGCCATTGACGAAATCCATCGCCTTATCAGCTGCGGTATGAGCCTGACCGAAGTAATCGTTGAACACAGTACCGGTCATCTTGCCATTCATCACATGCTCCACAACCTCAACCAGAGCATCCACGCCTACCAGATAGATATCTTCATTCACTTTTCTGCCGGCAGCTTCGATCGCCTGCAGCGCACCCAGTGCCATTGCATCGTTGTTACAGAATACCACGTCGATCTTAGCGCCATGCTGAGACAGTGCGTTAGCAGTGATCTCCTGGCCCTTTGTCTGATCCCAGTCACCACGCATCTTTACCAGCTCCTCTACCTCAACACCAGCAGCGGTCAGAGCCTCGATGGACTTCTCCGTTCTGTACTGAGCATCTACGTTCTCCGGATCTCCCTGAACCATGATGTAACGAACAACACCGTCGCCGTCTGCATCGCCCTTATTCTCCAGCTCTGCGATCTCTTCACCCTGGAATGTACCAGACTGTCTTGCATCCGCACCTACATAAGTAGCTTTGATTCCGCCGTCTACCCAAGCTTGCTCTCTCTCTGCTTCCGGCTCACGGTTGATGTAAACAACCGGAATGCCTGCCGCATGACACTCCTCGGTAACCGTCGGCTCGGAAGAAGCCTGTACCAAGTTAATAATCATCACGTCGTAGCCCTGGGTGATGAAATTACGAATCTGATTCATCTGCTCGCCCTGGTCATTCTTACCGTCCATGATGGAGATGTTCTCTTCCTTCACTCCGATCTCTTCTACCAGATACTTCTTCAGCTCTTCGCGATACAGCGTCATGAAGTTGTCTGCAAACTGATAAATGGAGATACCAACTTTGACTTCAGACGGATCCTTACCTTCTACCGTGGCTGCCACATCTGCTGCCGTAGTCTCAGCCTCTTCCTTCGCCGGCTCGGTAGCCTCTGCTGCCGGCGCCGCTGTGGTAGTCTCTGCTGCCGGCGCCGCTGTAGTCTCAGCCGGCTTGCTGCCGCCACATGCCGCAAGTGACAGAACCATGCAAGATGCCAGTGCCATAGCGGTTACTTTCCTTGTCAATCTCATGTCGAAAATCCTCCCTTTATTATGGATTTGTATTGTTCGGCTTTGGCAATATTGCCTTGCCGATGACCATATTATAACGGATTTTTATCGATTTTTCCATAAGATTTTCTTCGATTTTTTATAGATTTTTTTCGATTTTTCCATATATTACCGAAAAACACGCTCAAAATGCTGCTCAACAAGCTAAAAGATATACGTTATCACTGACATGACCAAAATTTCTTCTGCCTCTGTTCGTCAAATTTACTGACCTGTAAGAATCTCCTGCGGCGACCAGTAATATTTACCGTTTTCTAAAGAAAGTTCTTCTAAGACCGGTTGACCCAACGCCTTCGACGCAGCAAGGGAAAATATCGCTTCTGCATATTTTCCCTTATCTGCCGATACGGTTCCTAGCATCTTTCCGGCGTTCACTGCTTCTATCCCTGGTGTTGTGCCATCGATCCCCACCAGCTTGATATTCTTCTTTCCCGCCCGTTCCAATGCATCTATCGCTCCTAACGCCATATCATCGTTATTACATACCACAAGCTCAATCATATCTGGATATTTCTCAAGCCACTGCTCCATCAATGCGGAAGCCTGGCTTCGTTCCCAATTCGCTATGCCACCCGTAATCTTTTCGATCGGTACCCCGCCATCTTTCAATGTCTGAATGGACCACTCGGTCCGAATCAAAGAGTCCTGATGGCTGCTCTCGCCTTCTAACATCACATAGCTGATCACTCCATCTCCATTCATGTCCAAGCTAGCCGGATCCTTCCGGTACTGATCCACCACAATGCTTCCCTGCAGGATCGCGGACTCCCTGGCCACCACTCCTACATAATAAAGCTGATCCCAACGATCCATATCCTCTTCCACCGGCTGACGATTAAAGAACACCACCGGAATCCCCGCTGTCATTGCCTTGTCAATCATCGCCGAGGCCGCTGTCCGGTCTACCGGATTGATGCACATCACGTCGCAGCCCAACGAAATAAAACGTTCCACTTGATTATTTTGGGTGTTCTGACTTCCCTTAGCATCTTGAATATCCAGGGTCACTTTGATGCCATGCTTTTGCTCATACTCTTTCGCGCAGTTCTCCATCTCTCCCCGGATGTTATTAATAAATGTATCATCCCCTCGATACAGACTCACTCCAATTCGTAATGATTTTTTCGTTTCTTCCGCTTTCAGGCTTCCACAACCGGCAAGTACGGCTAACACACATAAACCAACCAAAAGCTGCTGATAGAATCTGTTTCTTCCTCCCATCCTTTCACCCCCGACTTTTTATCATTTCCCTGCCCAAACACGCAAAAGCCACTTCCCTTATTCAATCGGATACAGCAGCTTTTCATACTCCGTTCTGCGCAGATCCTCCCGTCGGATGTAATGACTCTCCAGATATCCTAGTGCCGGAACCAACTGATTGCCAGCCAGTTCTACCGCCGTCCTCACGCTCAGATATCCGGCAGTAAAATCATCCGTAATGCAAAGTCCCCGAATCACTCCTCGATCCAGATAGTTAAGCAGACGAACCGTAGTTCCTCTTCCATACAGACCACCGATTCCCGCCGTCCTCTCTCCATCAGATAGAACCTGAGCCGCTTCGGTTAGACTTACTGGATCTAGCGCAATCATCACTGCCCGGCCAAAATCCTGTTCCCACACGGTCTCCACCTGCTTCTTCCGTTCATCTGCCTGTCCCCCCTGCAAACGAATCACTTCACAACCTGCTGCTGTCAATACATTCTCAATCCCATCCTCAAACTGCCGGCTTATCTGGTCTGACTGCCGCTTGCCTAACAAGTAAAACCGTTGTCCAATTGGCTGTTCTGCCAGCACTTGTTTTGCCAGTTCCTGTCCCATCTGATAATAATCAAAGGTAATCCGAGCCGAAAGTTCATCTCCTACCGAAGAAATTTCCGAGTTCAAAAACACCAGCGGAACACTCACCCGTTTATCTGCCTGCAGCTGTAAGATCTGTCCAGAATCCACCGGTGATACCACAATGGCCCGGCTTCCATCCTGCTGCTCCCGCAATATCAGCTCCTCCTGCTGTTTTTTGCTCCCCTCATCATACAAGGTAATAAAGCTGACATCCACATTGTACTCGATGGCCGCTCGGTCCATACCTTTGCGGAAATTGACATAGTTGTCATCCACGGTATCCTCCACGATCACCGAGATCGCATAGACCTGCGTTTCCTTCTCCTTGATAATCAGATCTGTGGAGGACAGAAGAAATAAAAGTACCAGAACCATCCCATACAAAATCCAGAAAATTCTCTCCTTACGGTTACTCATGGCTTCTCCCCTTCTGTCAGTTCCTGATAAGATACCGCTGGCAGACAAATGCGAATCCGGGTGCCTTCATCCGGCTCCGAATCTATAGACAACCCATACTCCTCACCAAAATACAGGCGTATTCGTTCATTGACATTTTTCACTCCAATCCCTGAACCACGGCGAGAGGAGGCATGGGGCTTTCCGGATAAAATCTGTTCCACCTGCTCTCCCGTCATGCCCAGACCATTATCCGCCACCAGAAAACAGAGCTTTCCTTCCTTAAGTCCTGCTTTCACTAAAATCTCACCATCTCCATCCATGAATTCCATCCCATGATAAATGGCATTCTCCACCAGAGGTTGCAACATCAGCTTCAAAGATGCCAAACCAAGAATCTCCGGTTCTTCTTCAATCCGGTAGGTAAACTTATTCTTAAACCGCATCTGCTGAATCATCAGATAATTGCGCACATGTTCCAGTTCATCCCTCACAGGAATAATGCTTTTGCCCTTACTGAGACTGATTCGGAAAAAACGTGCCAGAGCTGTCACCACCCGCACCGCCTCATTCTTCTGTTCATTCTCGATCATCCACACAATAATATCCAGGGTATTGTAGAGGAAATGGGGATTGATCTGAGACTGCAAAGTATCAAATTCACTCTTTCGCTTCGATTCATGCTCTGCCACAATATCCTGCATCAGCTCCTGAATCCGCTTCGCCATATCTCCAATGGAACGCCCTAGATGCTGAATCTCATAAGAACCACCTGTGTAAACTTCCGTATCCAGCTCGCCCGCCTCGAGTGCATTGACCGATTTTTCCAGTTCCTGAATCGGTGCTGTAATGCGGGATGAGATATAAGCATTGATCATTGCCAACAAAAACACGAAAAACGCCGCCACAAATACCACAAACAATTTCGTCTTGATACGGTTTAAGGAAAATCCCCGTTCCGGCATCACACCGATAATCTTCCATCCGGTATAGCCAACGGATTTTACAGCAAGATCCCGCTTTTCTCCCAGATATATCTCCTGATAATTGCCATCCCGATATCTGGCCGCCTCTTCCAGATTTTCCCCGGTAAGTCCGGCATCGATCAGCTGCATGCGGGGATGATAGATCAAATCTCCCCAAGCACTGACCAGATAGAGATAGCCCCCGTTTCCCATAGCTACATTATCCAAAAGCTGCTTTAAACTTCCATAGGTGATATCAATCAACAGCACTCCCTGATCGGTAGCCGTGCCCTGCGTGATTTCCACTGCCCGCGAAAGGGAGATAACCCAGCGATACTGATTTTCGCTATTATCGAAAATGTACTGTACATGTGGCAAACTAAAATGCAGGTTATCCGTCCGTTCCAGCGTATTCTGAAACCATTCTTCTCTAGTCACATCCATCCCCGTCTTCAGACGGGCCGCCGGCATGGCCGCCAGCAACTCCCCTTCCTTCGAGAGTAGCGCTATATTGGAAATCTGATCCTTATTGTTGTCATAGAGCAAAGTAAACTCGCTGTTTATCGATTTTTCTGACAAATCCGCATTTTTAATCACTCCATAATACAACGAATCCGACAGCTTCATGATCGTCCGCAAGTAAGAATCTACTGACAAATTCACCTGGTTAATTACCGTTTGGTTCTCCTCCCGAATCGCCTCTGTCAGCTGTCCGGCCAGACGTCCATACACCGATATCCCGATCAGCAGAATCATGACCAACGCGCTGATCGTAAAATAAACAAAAATCGTATAACGGATGCTGGTTTTCTGAAAAAAATCCGGTTTTCTGGTTTTTGCCATGAAATCCTCCTATTTTTCTCCCTGCTGTTCAACCACTTCTGAATTTCGTTGGAGAGACGCCGTATTTTTTCTTAAACACATAGCTGAAATAATTCTGCTCCTGGTAGCCCACTTTCCGGGCAATCACATACGTCTTGTCATTCGTTTCATTTAGCAATTCCACGGCCTTATTCAATCGCACCTCCGTCAAATAGGCCACATAGGTCTTGCCCGTCTCCTTGCGGAACATGGTAGAAAAATAAGCCGGGCTCATGTGAAGTTGACGACAAATCATCTCTACCGATAAATCTGGGTCCGGATAATGCTCCTGGATATACTGCCTGGCTTCCTCAATCACCTGACGGTTCGTCGTGTCGCGACGCCGATTGATGGCTTCATTCATCTGACAGGCCACTTGCGTCAACCACATGGTAAATTCTTCTCGTTGCTGTCCGCTGTCCATCCGCTTCATAACACCATCATCCGTATCAAATATCTGGCATAAATCCATGTCATACTGTTGCATCAGACGGGTCACACAATTGACCAGCGACAAGCGATACACCTGATATTGACGGGCATGTGCTTTGACATCATCCATCCGGGCCATCAGCTCCCGTACCACTGTCTCGATACTCTCCGGCGTTCCGAATTTGATGGCCGCAGTCAGCTCCAACTCATCTTTTTCCTCCAGTTGCAGCTTTCCTCGGCTGACCGGTTCCATATCATTAATGTAGATCGTTCCTCCTGTTCCCACAATTGCCTTATAACCTAGAGCATCCATCGCTGACTGATAAGACTCTCCCACACGCTCCGGCTGCAGGCTGCTGTGTCCCACCCCAATCGTCACCGTCACCTCCAGAATCCGACGGATTTCTTTACAGATATCGCCCAAAAGATCGATAAAACTAGTCTGAGTGTTCCGTTCATCAATCGCAGTAAGGATGGTAATGCCACCCGTGGAATTGAAAATGGTAAAACGGAAGTATTCTCGTAGATTATCTTCCACTAGTTGCCGGACTGAGATGGGAATCAACTTCTGCTCCTGCTCTCTTGACAAAGGCTGACCCTCCGCCCGCTCCTCCGGCTCTACACTGATAACCGCCGCCAGCCATTTGCGAGCTCCCAAAATATCAATTTCATATTCCTCCAGCTTAGAAGCCACCTCTTCATCCGGAACATTTCCCCGAACCAGATCGTTTAAGAAAAGCTCACGAAGAATCGGCAAACTGCCCAGATAACTCTCCCGCAACAGACGGACATTGCGCCGTTGCTCTATCTCCTCGTCCAGACTTTCTCGGACTCGGCTAAGTATCTCCGTCAGTTCTTCCACATTGACTGGTTTTAGGATATATTCACTCACATTTAGCTTGATGGCCTGTTGCGCATACTCAAAATCATCATAACCGGAAAAAATCAGCACCTTGATCGAAGGATACTTCTGCCGAATCCGAGCTGTCAAAGTCAGTCCGTCCATATATGGCATCCGAATATCCGTCATCACCACATCTGGCTTAAGCTGCTCTATTTTTTCCAGTGCTTCCTCTCCATTATCCGCATCCCCGGCCACCTCAAATCCAAGACTCTCCCAATCTATCTTGCGAATGATGGCCTTACGAACCTCTTCCTCATCATCCGCCAGCAGAATTCGATAATAACTCATTGCGCAGAATTCCTTTCTCTATATTTCATGCAATGTCATTTAGATAAAAAACGTACCTTCTATTCTGTCATCTCATGATTCCTATCACACATTCGAATCGCTTCTATCAACTGCTCATTTTCCTCACGTGTCCGGACTGCTGTTCGGTAATAGCGGAAGCCAGAAATATTCCCCACTGGCTCCAACCCTTGGAAATTACTGCAGTCTCGAATCAGAATCCCCTTCTCCCGCAAACGGATCTTCAGATTGCCGTATCGATTCTTCTCATCCCGAAACAACAAATAGTTTACCTGTGAAGGAAACACCCAAAATCCCAGCTTGCCAAGTCTTTGTTCCATCCACTTCCGCTCTTTTTCTACCAACGCCCTGGTCTGCTCCAGGTAATTGTTTTCCCTCAAAGCCGCCACTCCTGCCTCCTGTGCTGGCACAGATACGCTCCATGGCTGTCCCGTCAGACAAAGTTGTTTGGCCAGCATAGTATCTCCACAGATCGCATATCCCAGCCGAAGCCCCGCCATAGCATACGATTTCGTAAAAGCCCGCAAAAGAATCACTTCCGGATAGTTTCGGATCTGTTCCATCAGAGTGTATTTTTCCGGCTGATCCAGAAATTCACAAAAGCACTCATCCACTACCAAAAATCCTTGCTTTTTTTGGCATATCTCCGCCAAAAATTCTAGTTGTTCCCCCGGTACTGCCAGTCCAGTCGGATTGTTCGGATTGCACAAAAACAGCCAATCTCCTTCTGCCAAATGCCCGGCTAGCTCCCAGACGTTCACCCGGTAATCCTGATCTGCTCGCAAGACATAATATCGAATCTGGCAACCATCAATTGCCAATGCCCGCTCATATTCTGAAAAGGTTGGCGATAGCAGCAATGCCTGTTTTGGTCTTTTGAGTAAAACCAGACGGTAGATCAGATCTGCTGCTCCATTTCCACAGACAATCCGCTCCTGCTCGATCCCATGATGCTCTGCCAACCGCTTCTTCAACTCCCCGCATTCCGGATCGGGATAGCAATTCCAATGCTCCACCGAATCCCGAAGCGTTTTCTGCACTCCACAAGGAAGTCCCAGCGGATTCACATTCACGGAAAAATCAAGTGCAATCTTCCCATGATAAATATCTCCGCCATGAAGCTGGTATTCCATTCTTTTTGTCCTCCCTTTTTTGTGCTTACATTCTGCCAACCGGCTCCCCATGCCCATTTTTCCTAATAGTTCTGTTCTGCCGCAGATAAACGTTTGATGGTAGAGAACCCGAGCTCCTGAAATTTCTTCTTAATTTTATCATGAATTTTCCTTCATGTCATTCCTTTTTCAGCCTCACTACCCGCTAACTGAAAGTGCAACGCACCACAATTCCTGCCACTGCCGCCATCCATGCGCTCGCCATCATCAGACGGTTCACCCGCACAATATCCTCTTTTTCTACTTTCCTGACTGCGTCTCCGATCACTGGCTTTTCTGTCAACACCCCAAAGTACCAGGCCGGTCCTGCCAGTTGCACCCCCAAGGCTCCCGCACATGCCGCCTCTCCATGGGCTGAATTTGGACTTTTATGACAATACCGATCCCGTCGCCAGATTCGCCAAGCGCCCTGACCATCAAATCCTGGCAGCAGCCAGGCGGCCCCGATCAGCAGAAAGGCCGAAAGACGAGCCGGCAGCAGATTCACCAAATCATCTAATCTAGCCGGAATCTTTCCCAGATACTGATATCTCTGATTTTGATATCCCACCATAGAATCCATGGTATTGACCGCCTTATACATCCATCCTCCCACAGGTCCCAAAAACAACAGATAAAAAAGAGGGGCGATCACCCCGTCTGACACATTCTCCGCCACCGTCTCCACTGCTGCTTTGATGATTCCCTCTTCTGACAATGGCCGAGTATCCCGTCCTACAATTCTAGATACCGCTTCTCTTGCCTTCTCGACATCTTCTTCTTTTAATGCCTTTAATACCTTCATGCTTTCTGTTTTCAACGATCTTGCCGCCAATATCTGCCAGCTCATTACGCACAAAATCAGAAACCGCAGAGCTGGATGCATCCATCCTGCCACTGCCAAAATTCCTGCTGTCGTTCCTCCTGTCACAATCAGAACCAACACTGCCAGAATTCCTCCGGCTGCTATCTCTCCCGTCGGGCTTTCCGGAAAGCATTTTATCAACAAACGCTCCAGCCAGCCAATCAACCAACCGATTCCCCGAACCGGATGCCACCAACTCTCCGGATCTCCAATCACAAAATCCAGTAAAAAACCAATTCCTACTGCTGCCGCCTCCATCGTTCTCTCCTTCGCCTATCCTTTGATTCGTTTTGGAATCCCGCATACCACCCGATATACCTGACTGGCATGTTCTGCCAACAACTGACCAGCATGTCCCACTGCTTCCCGATACTCTCGTTCTCTTCGCCCCACTGGTACAATCCCATATCCCACCTCATCCATAGTCACTATTTCTGGATCCGCCGCTAATATCTTTCTCACAAATTCCTCCGACTCTCCTCCTATTTCCAAAATTCGGTAAATCCATCTATGAAATCCGATCAAAAACTTCCTCCCCCATGCCATCTCCGGCTCATCCGTCCCCCCGTCTGCCACATTTTGGGCAAACTCCTCCTTTTTTAGCCCGGACAACTCACAGGCAAATTCTCTTTTTCCCTGACAGGCGCCACCAATAATCAGAATCATATTTTTTCAAATACTCCTTTGACAACGATATTTCTTTCACTATACCACAGCTCTTTTCGCCTTTCAACGATGTTTTGGATGCTCCTTTTCTCTCCACATCTCAAGGCAGCTTTTTCCAAAAAAGACAGGAGCAAAACACAAAAATTGTGTCCTCTTGCTCCTGTCTTCCTTCTTTATCTGTCTTCCTTTAACCGAATACGGCCCGGTAATCAGCCTGGAATTTCTGAATTCCAACATCCGTCAGAGGATGTTTTGTCATCTGCTCTAGCACCTTGTAGGGTACTGTCGCAATCTGTGCTCCCGCACGGGCACAATCAATCACATGAATCGGATTACGAATACTAGCGGCAATGATCTCTGTCTCAATCCCATGAATATCAAAAATCTCTGCAATTTCTTCAATCAAGTCAATCCCTGGCATGGAAATATCATCCAGTCTTCCAAGAAACGGTGATACATAAGTAGCGCCGGCACGAGCAGCTAAAAGCGCCTGCGCCACCGTAAATACCAATGTCACATTCGTGCGAATCCCTTCGGCATGTAGAGCCTTCACTGCCTTCAATCCTTCCGCGGTCATCGGAATTTTTACCACCATATTGGGATGAATGGCCGCGATCTCTCGCCCCTCCTTGATCATTCCCTCTGCGTCGACTGTTGTCGCCTTTACCTCGCCACTGATCGGTCCATCCACAATAGAAGCAATCTCTGCAATCACCTGATTAAAATCCCGCCCCTCCTTAGCAATCAGTGACGGATTGGTGGTCACCCCACAGATAATCCCCATATCGTTTGCTTTGCGGATCTCCTCCACATTCGCCGTATCTACAAAAAATCGCATTTTCTTTCATTCTCCTTTCCCAACTCTTTTGTGATAGTATACTAGTATAAAAGCAATCCATAAAAAAGTCAATTTACTGTGTATGAATTTTTCACAAAATTCTTGTATCCATTTCCTTTCGCCCTATATAAAATCACTCCCATAAAGGGAACTGTTTGGGAATACGAAAATAACCGGGAACATTTTATCAATCCTTCCCCATCACTGCCCGAACTGTCTGTTCAAGCACAGCCATATCAACTGGTTTGGCCACATGAGCGTTCATCCCTGCTTCTAAAGCATCCCGAATGTCCTCGGCAAAAGCATTTGCTGTCATGGCAATGATGGGAATCGTTCGCGACAACGAATGGCCCAGATCTCGGATCGCCCTTGTAGCCTCATATCCATTCATGACTGGCATCTGTACATCCATCAGGATTAGCTGATACTGACCGGCACCTGACTTTTCAAAAGCCTCTACCACCAACTGTCCATTCTCACAGATATCGCAGGTAGCTCCTGCCATATCCAAAAGTTCGCCAAGAATTTCCGCATTAATCTCATTATCTTCGGCCACTAAAATGTGCATTCCCTGAAGAATGCTCCACTCCTCACTATCCTCTGGCTCTGGCTCTTGTCCATGGTTCAACACCGAATCTACTTTTTGCCGAAAACTAGTTAGAAAAAAAGGCTTAGGAAGAAACGCATCCACCCCCGCAGCGCTTGCCTTCTCTTCAATCTCTGGCCAATCATAGCTGGTCAGAATCAGGATAGGAATATTGGAGGACATATCCTGCCGGATCTGTTTTGCGACCTCCACACCATCCATCCCTGGCATTTTCCAATCCAACAAAACGATGTGATAGGGATGTTCTTCCTGCTCGGACTGTTTGAGCTTTTCCACAGCCGACCGGCCATCCAGCACATAATCCACCTTTACGCCGGTGCCATCCATGGTCATTTGAATATTCTGGCAAATTACTTCTTCATCGTCTACCGCCAAAAGTCGGGTGATACCATGCTTCTGCCAAAAGTCATGATCAATTGCCTGTTCACTGATGTGTAATTCCAATTCCACCGTAAAAACAGACCCCTTCCCTTTCTCACTTTCCACGGAAATTTTTCCTCCCATTAAATCCAGCAGGTTTTTAGTAATTGCCATTCCCAAACCCGTCCCCTGAATCTTATTGGTTACACTGTCTTCTTCCCTGGTAAATGCATGAAAAATCTTCCGAGTATACTCCTGGCTCATGCCATAGCCATTGTCTTCCACAATGAATCGAAAATGTGCCAATTGTCTAGTATATTGAGGCATTTCCTGAACTGTCAGAGTGATATGTCCACCTTCCGGTGTATACTTAACTGCATTGGACAACAGATTTAAAAGAATCTGGTTCAGGCGCAGTTTATCCATTACCACATGCTCGTGCCGGATATCCTTGTTGTAAACCTCAAACGTATGTCCTTTTGCTTTCATCTGCGGGCGAATAATAGCGTCAATATTTTCAATCAAATCTACGATTTTCTCATCTGACAAATTTAAAACGGTCTTGCCTGCCTCAATTTTGCTGATATCAAGAATATCATTAATCAGACCCAACAAATGCTGACTGGAAGCAGTAATTTTTTTGGTGTATTCCCTCACTTTATCCGGATTTTCGGCATCCCGCGCCAGCAGAGCAGCAAAACCGATGATTGCATTCATGGGAGTACGGATATCGTGGCTCATGTTGGAGAGAAACGAACTTTTAGCACGATTGGCCTCCTCTGCAATCTGAAACGCCTGCTCTGCTGTCTCCTTAGAACGGACCAACATGACGTTGGATTCCTCCAGCCTAACATTCAATTCCTCCTGATGACGCAGATTCTCTTGCTCCTGCCGAAACAAACGGGCACTGTTTCTCTGTCGTATCACAGATACCATAACCAGAAATGCCATGGCTACTAACACCGCTGTCAAAAGCAACAGCAACCGGATAACCGCTCCTACCATATTCACGGTTCCAGAAGCCACAAAATCTGCAGGTATGAGAAACAAAAGCAACGTATCATAATCCGTCAGAGAAGTAAGACAATAATAATATTCGATATTGTTATAGCGAAAGTTTGCGCAGATAATGTCTTGTTCCAAAAGCGCATCACGAATATTGGAAATCCCCTGATTCTCCATTTCTCCTAATACTTTGAGTACATTATACGCCTGAATTGTATTCTTTTCGGAAATATTATCATGCATCCGCGTACCATCACTCTTTAAAATATAGGTCTCATTCTGATTCCCATAAGCAGTACTGTCATAATATTTTTTCAGTGTAGATATGTCTTTCAAAAGAATGGCATGTGTGAATTCATTTTCCGTCTCCGTCATCAAAATGGGAACATCCAGTTTCTGTACGAAAACCCAACAACCGCCCTGATAAATATAACTGTCAGAAATGAAGGTATATTGCTCTTCCCCAGTAGATATCCGGGCAATATCAGACCATACCCCATGTTTGCCATTTCCGTCATAACAGTTTCCATCGTTATCCAAAAGCATAATCATGGAACAATCACGCTCCATTTCCAACAACTCTTCCAGAGCGCAAATGAATGTCGTCACTTCTTCCGTAGTATCAAACCTCTGTTGTTTCAAAATCATGACTACCGTCGTCAGATAATTCCAATGAAAATCCAGAGCATTGCTTAGATTCACCCGTACCTGCGATGTAATTTCATTCAACTGCGTGGTGCGTTCCTCAAAAATCTGGTATTTCAGATATTTGGTAAAATATATTCCGCCACCCAATGAAAACAAAAGCAGACAAAAAGCTAATGTTACTGGAAGTATAGCTGGCCGTCTTCCCGCCGTCCGGAATCGGCCAGACCCTTTTTCATTTTCCATCCCGATTCTTCTCCTTTTGCAAATCTTATTCCCAGGGATTCCCATCTGGAGAAACCCTCTTCTGTTCCACTAACCAGATTCGCAGAAAATCCAACAGAGAACCATCATGTATCTCAGCCAAATTCTTCTGACTGACTTTTTCTGTATAACCCTTGTTTAAAAAAGCCACCGCATAGACTTCACTGTCCACCAATTCCTTATCACCACGAGTTACTAAAATATAAGGATAGGGATTACCATTCCCATCCGCGTCAAATCCTTCTTGAGCCAACTGCTTGGCCTGAGCTCCGGTCATGGACATAATAGCGTAACCTCCTTCATTCGAAGGGCAGATTGTGTTGATGATTTCATCATTGATTTTACCTGCATATAACTTTCCCGTAACGCTCGATTTCAGTTCCCCATATCTCTCATGAAATTCCCCGACAGAAATCATGGCAGCATCTGCACCCACAGCACTCCCCAGCGCCTTGCCGATCAGCTTTGCTGTTTCCTCCAAAGTAAAATCCGTCGTACTCTCGCAGAAGTAAAGCAAATCCGACTGGGTCAGGCTGCTGTTTTGAAGCTCATCCATCCGGGAAATGCACTGCGCTCCGTCCATATCATTCTCTTTCCGAAACCATTCCTTATATGCCTGCCCAATATTAACCAAATTATTCTCCCAACCAGCATAAGTCATCCGAAACGCCCGGCCATCCCAAAACGCCTGCTGTGCATCATAAATCAGGGAATCTTCCGGAATCTCACCGCTGTCAATGACACTCATCACACAAGGAGTTTCTTCACTAATAAGAGTTGTCTGCCCTTCATTAGAATAAATCAAAGACAAAATCCGAATAGCATTTTCCAACTTTTTTTCATTGCCTGGTTCCAGCAGACGCTTGCTGATTCCCAGATAAGAGACTGGACTGTACATATAGATATTTTTGCTACCATCTTCACTGATAAAAGGCATCATTCCCAGTTCGTCG
>Ga0137306_101452_pt1 | contig 23957 bp, 21 predicted proteins | sample Inofroosms_March_FD_97187 | JGI IMG/M metagenome (GOLD analysis project Ga0137306, IMG submission 97187) | Mouse cecal microbial communities from Vienna, Austria - N-Acetylneuraminic and N-Acetylglucosamine D2O microcosms_March | ecosystem: Host-associated > Mammals > Digestive system > Large...
GAACACGTGATCGTAGCTATGGGCTCTGTCAATGACACGATCGAGGAGACCATCGACTACATGGCCAAGGACGGCGCCAAGGTAGGCGTTGTGAAGGTACGTCTGTACCGTCCGTTCTGCGCTGAGGCCCTGATTGCGGCTATTCCGGATACGGTTAAGAAGATCTCCGTTCTCGACAGGACCAAGGAGCCCGGATCTCTGGGCGAGCCTCTGTATCTGGATGTAGTTGCGGCTCTCAAAGGCAGCAAGTTCAATGATGTAGAGATCTATTCCGGCCGCTATGGCCTTGGTTCCAAGGATACCACACCGGCTCAGATCGTAGCCGTATACGGCAACAGCGAGAAGAAGAGATTCACCATCGGCATCGAGGATGACGTGACCAATCTGTCTCTGCCGCTGGGCGCTCCTCTGGTAACCACTCCCGAGGGAACCACCAACTGTAAGTTCTGGGGTCTGGGCGCTGACGGTACCGTAGGTGCCAACAAGAACTCCATCAAGATCATCGGCGACAACACCGATATGTATGCTCAGGCATATTTTGATTACGACTCCAAGAAATCCGGCGGTGTGACCATGTCTCATCTCCGCTTCGGCCATAAGAAGATCAAATCCACCTATCTGATCCACAAGGCTGACTTTGTGGCATGCCACAATCCGGCTTATGTGAGAAAGTACAACATGGTTCAGGAACTGGTTGATGGCGGTACCTTCCTGCTGAACTGCTCCTGGAGCCCGGAAGAGCTGGAGACTCATCTTCCCGGCCAGATGAAGAAATTCATCGCTGACCACAATATCAATCTGTACACCATCGACGGTGTGAAGATCGGTATCGAGACCGGCATGGGCCCCACTCGTATCAACACCATCCTTCAGTCCGCATTCTTCAAGCTGACCGGTATTATCCCGGAGGAGAAGGCGATCGAGCTGATGAAGGATGCCGCTCAGAAGACCTACGGCCGCAAGGGCGAGGATGTGGTTAAGAAGAACTGGGCAGCCATCGACGCAGGCGCTCAGGGCGTTGTAAAGGTAGACGTTCCTGCAAGCTGGAAAGACTGCGCCGACGAAGGCCTTGACTATAAGGTAGTTACTGAGGGAAGAAAAGACGTGATCGACTTTGTCAACAACGTACAGACCAAGGTAAGCGCTCAGGAAGGCAACACACTGCCTGTATCCGCGTTCAAGGATTATGTGGACGGCTCCACACCGTCAGGCTCCTCTGCTTATGAGAAGAGAGGAATCGCGGTCAACGTACCGGTTTGGAATCCGGACAACTGTATCCAGTGTAACTTCTGCTCCTATGTATGTCCTCATGCAGTAGTTCGTCCCGTTGCCATGACAGAGGAAGAGGCTGCCAAGGCTCCGGAAGGAATGAAGACTCTGGCCATGACCGGTATGCCTCAGTACAAGTTTGCAGTGACCATCTCTGCTCTTGACTGTACCGGATGCGGCTCCTGTGCCAACGTATGTCCCGGAAAGAAGGGCGAGAAGGCTCTTGTTATGGACAAGCTGGCCAATCATCTGGATGAGCAGCCCATCTTCGACTTCGGACGCGACGTACCGGTGAAGACCGACGTGGTTGAGAAGTTCAAAGAGACCACTGTTAAGGGCAGCCAGTTCAAGCAGCCCCTCCTTGAGTTCTCCGGCGCATGCGCAGGCTGCGGCGAGACTCCTTATGCAAAACTGATCACTCAGCTGTTCGGCGACAGAATGTATATCGCCAACGCCACAGGCTGTTCCTCCATCTGGGGCAACTCCTCACCGTCCACTCCTTACACGGTCAATGCCAAGGGACAGGGTCCTGCATGGGATAACTCCCTGTTTGAGGACAATGCCGAGTTCGGTTTCGGTATGCTTCTGGCTCAGAACGCCATCCGCGACGAACTGAAGGAGAAAGTAGAGAAAGTAGCGGCTGACGACAGAGCAAGTGACGAAGTGAAGGCTGCCTGCAAAGAGTGGCTGGATACCTTCGGCATCGGCGCCCTCAACGGCACTGCCACCGACAAACTGGTTGCGGCTCTGGATGGCATCGACTGCCCGACCTGCAAGTATATCGTAGCCAACAAGGCATTCCTGGCCAAGAAGTCTCAGTGGATCTTCGGCGGCGACGGCTGGGCTTATGATATCGGCTTCGGCGGCGTGGACCATGTACTGGCAAGCGGCAAGGATATCAATGTAATGGTATTGGATACCGAGGTTTACTCCAACACCGGCGGACAGTCCTCCAAGGCTACCAAGACCGGCGCTGTGGCTCAGTTCGCAGCAGGCGGCAAGGAAACCAAGAAGAAAGACCTGGCCAGCATCGCCATGTCCTACGGTTATGTATATGTAGCTCAGATCTCCATGGGCGCCGATATGGCTCAGACGGTCAAGGCCATCGCCGAGGCCGAGGCTTATCCGGGTCCGTCCCTGATTCTGGCTTACGCTCCCTGTATCAACCACGGCATCAAGAAGGGCATGAGCAAGGCTCAGACCGAGGAGAAGCTGGCTGTTGAGACAGGTTACTGGAACAACTTCCGCTACAATCCTGCTGCAGAGAACAAGTTTACTCTGGACAGCAAGGCTCCGAAGATGGAAGGATATCAGGACTTCTTAAAGGGCGAGGTTCGCTATGCTTCCCTGGCCATGAAGAATCCTGAGAGAGCAGCCAAGCTGTTCGCCAAGAACGAGGCTGAGGCCAAGGAGAGATACGAGTATCTGTCCAAGCTGGTTGCCCTGTATGGAAATGAATAATTGACAACGCGGCCATTTGCCTGCTGCCGCCCCCGGAGATCCGTCTCTAGGGGGCGGCAGTTTTGCTTTTTGCCATTGTTCAAAACCCATTGGACTTTTGTCACAGTCCCGTTTTGTTAAAGTTTACTTGCTTGCGCTTATCCACATAAATTGTTAAAGTTAAGATTGCGATTAACATGTTAAGAAAAGGAGTGCCGGATTTTGAATGAGGTGGATAAAATCGTGAACATGGCCCAGACATGTGTGGATTTAAGCAGGGAGAAAAGGCCGGAGGTTACCTGGATCCAGGGGATTTATAAGCGTTTTCAAGAGAAGACCGGAATCACGGAGAAAAACGCGGCAGATTCTCTGCTGTATGAGAAGATGTATTGCTCAGCGCCAGCCAGGCCTTCGGATACTTTAAAGATCCGTTATTGGAGAAATGGCCAGCATGTGCCGATAGACCGGTATGAGTGCAGGAAGCTGGGCCTGGCTTTGGGGATGAGCGTGGAGGAAGAGGAGTTTCTGATAAAAGGATATTTGGATAAAAGCGACACAATCTTTGGGATTTTCGGAGAAAAATCCGCGAAATATGAGGAGTTGTGGGAGAAGCGAAAGAATCTGATGTCCGGAATGGTGTTGGAGTATATAAAAAAAATCCACCCGGACAGAAGGATTCAGCTGCGGATCGCCAGGAATTCCATGGAAAGCGGGATCCGCCACCTCTACTATACGGATGCCATGAAATACGTGAATATTAAGCAGAGACAGATGGACCTTTCTGAAAACAGTCACCTTGCAAGCATCAATTATGGTTCGGAGCTGGGCCGAAATCTGCACCTGGAGGGGGAGATACCCAGAAAGACCATGGTGAGGCATATCCTTATTTTTGGAATGCCCTATATAAACAGGGCGCTGGTCAGTGAGAGGCTGGATTCTCTTGGATACCTGCCCTTTGACAAGGACCACACCATGACTGATGGGGGAAGACTGGATTGGCTTTTGCTGGAGTTTTTGGGATTATATGAGGAAACCTGCCAGGGGATGGAACCGGAAGAGTGCAGCCAGTGGTTCCAGGAAGCCTGCCGGATCCTGGACAGTTTTTTTATGGAAAAAGGGTTTTCGAATCTGCGCTTCATGTATTTCAAGGCTTTGGGAGAATGAACCTGCGGCAAAGGAGGCGGGATAGAGATTGTATAAGAAAGAAAGCTATGAACAGGAGTGTTTGGAATGGCAGTGGGAACAGCTGAGATTTCGGAGAAAGTATAAAGATACCCCCGGGGGATTCCAGGACAAGGAGACGGAGAGAACCGCTGTCCGGCAGTGGAGGGAGGAAGTGGACAGATTCCGAAGAAACAGCTGTCACCGGCTTACTTCCTCGGAGATCTTTTCCAGAGAGCCTTTTGCCGGGAGAGAAGAGGAACTGACTCTTTTGAAAACGAGCCTGGAGGACAGAGAAGGCCCGGTGATCCTCTATGGTATAGGCGGGATAGGAAAAAGCGCTCTGGCCAGGGAGTATATCAGAAGATATGGAAAAACCTATGAGCATATTCTGTATCTTTCTTTTCGGACAACCATCCAAAATATGATTGAAGATGATTTTGATGTCCGCATCTCCAATGTGCAGTACAATAAGGAACTGTATGAAAACAAGAGAAAATATTTTCAGTTTAAATACGATATATTGAAGGAGATTGTAAGAAAAGAGAAGACACTCATGGTTGTAGACAATTGTGATGTGGAATATGACAAGGATATGGAGAAGCTGTTTTCTCTCCCTTGCCATATACTTGTGACCTCCAGGCGGCACCCTTCGGCGTGGGGGGATTACGGGGGAATTCAGGTGGGTCCTTTAAAGTCACAGAAAGAATGGGATGAGTTTGTCAGATGTTATAGAATAGAGGGATTATCTGAAAACAGACGCCAGGAATTTGATGATTACCGAAAAAAAGTGGAGGGCCATACCCTTTTGACCCAGCAGAAAGTCATAAACCCCGATGAAGAATTCAGCGGTCTTGAGGAATTCCAGAAAGATCTGTTTAAGAGGCTCCATCTGAAGGCAGAGGAGAAGAAGGCCATGACCTACCTGTCCATCATGCCGGTGCAGGGCGTGCCCAAAAAGATCTTCCTGACCATCTCCGGCATATCGGAACAGACCATAGACCATCTTGAACGATGTATTATGGCCCAGCAGGTATACAGCGGAAACTGGCAGGATGATATGATTTTTCTCCATCCTATTATCGGAGAAGGGGCGAGAGAGATTTTCAATCCCACAACAGATAACTGCTGCCATCTGATCCGGGGATTTGCGGATTATCTGTACGGAGAAGATGGCGCTTACAACAAGACATGGAACAATTCCTACCGGGACAATCAGAAGATGGAACCTTATGTATCCGCCTTTGTAAAAGCCTTTCCAAAACCGGCTCCCTGGCTGGCGGAGAAATTCGATCAGCTGGTGACCTTTTTGTGGATTCAGGGATATTATGAAGAGGCGGAGCAGTATTCGAAAGATTTATATCAGGCTGTGAAAGAGTATTATGGGGAATGTCACCAGATCACAGGGCAGATGGCCTTGAGGCTGGCCGCGGTATATCACAACAGCCTGGCTCATGAGAAGTCAAGGGAATGGTATATAAGAGGAGTTGAGATCCTTGAGAAATGCAAGCCTTTTAATCAGCTCCATCTGTACTGGCTGGCATCGGGGTATGGCAAGGTGGCAAGGCTTCTCTGGCACGATGGGGATATGGATGGGGCAAAAAAAATGATTGAGAAAGGGATTGAGAGCCAATTCCGATTTCAGGCCGGGATAGAAGAGAAAACAGAGAGTCTGGTCAGCAGGAGTGATCAGGGGATGGCATATTTGCTCCTGGAAAAAGGCAGGATACATCTCAAATGTGGGGAGATCGAAAAGGCTGAGGAGATATGTGAAGGATTATTTCGGGAATATTCTGAAACAAGAGTTATGAAACAGTTTCGGATCAATGATTTCACGGAATTTCGAATACGGCTGTTAATGGAAAGAGGAGAGTATGAGCAAGCGGAAAATTGGGCCAGGGAAAATGTGGAGAGAGCGATATTCTATCGTGGAAAGGAGTGGAAGGATACCATGCAAAGCAAAAAACTGCTGGCCCATATCCTTCGATTGGAGGGAAAGATAGAAGAAGCCAGGAGATTGTATGATGAAAGCTTTTGGTTTCGTTTACAAATAGGAGGAGATCATGTGGACAATTATTAGGTATACAGGAAGGATTATCCTCAACACAGGGCTGTTTTTGGTTATTTTCGCGGTTTTGTCCATACAAGGTGTTCTGATTGAGGATATGCAGTGGAAGTGGGCGGTAGACAAATGGAACTATGTGTCAGAGGGAGGTCTTCGTGAGGATCAGTTGAGGAAAAAGATTGACAACTCAAAGTTTTCCAAGGGGAGTTACAAAATGTACATAAACCCAGGCAACAACAGCAATCTGGCGGCCTCGGATTGGGCGTCAGCCTGTGTATTTAAGGATCGGTTTTATATGGCTCTTCCAAATAGTTTTTATACTATAAAGAAGTATTCTACAAAATCTGAGAAAAGCTCTCTTACCCTTTCTAATTCTGTGCTGATCGGGGGAAAGCGCTATGTATTATCCATAAATGAGGAAAATTTTTACGCGTTGAAGTTGTCAAAGAAATATACCGCTGCTCTGGAAGAGAACCCTGTGCCGGAGTTTACTTCCCTTGGTTTTTCTGAAAAAGCGGACTATTTATATAATATTCTGAAAAAACAGCAGAAAAAGAAAATTACCAGTAAGGAGCTGGCTATGATGGCCTGGGGGACAAAACAGGGGATTCTCCTTGATTATAAAAATGGGACAGCTTACTTCGCGGATGACAGCGGAAGCGGTGACACGGTGTATGTTTATGAACAGACTGGGGAAGGGGAGAGAAACCTGATTTTTCAGTATGAAGATTCTTATCAGGGATTAGGCGCGGGCCGGTTTATTATGGATCACTATTTTGTGGGAGTGGAGAATTTCCAGATCGTGACCTATGATCTCGAAACAGGAGAGATCCGTTACAGGTCAGAGGAGATGGGTGCTATTGACGGTTCCATCAATTATATTAAGACTCTGAAAGGCAATTATTATATCTGCTATATTTACAAAAATACGCTCTACTGCTGGGATTTTTATGGAGACCGGCCATTACAGCCAGTGAACATGCATATTGATGAAGGAGGAGCCGTGACAGGGCTTTTCTGTTATGGAAATCATGTTTATGTTACTCATGAGAGTGGTGATTATAACTGGCACCGGTATGAATTGGACAAGGAGGAATAAAATGGATGATTTGTTTGACGGCGTGTTTGGGTTTATTTTAAAGTATTTTGTAGGCGGTTCGATCTTGCTGCATTTGGCGCTGATTTTTGTCTGTTCTTTTGCCCGGGTATCCAGTTTGAGTGAGATGGAGTCAGAGTACGGCAATAATCCGGCTATTTGGCTGTGCTGCGTGATTCCGGGAGCCTGTTATCTTTTGATATCCTTTATTATGATCTTCGCGGCTCCCGTGCCGTCATATCTGATATTTGCTTTATTTATGCTTATAGGAATACCAATTCTGGGCTTTTTTACTTCATTTGGCATGTGGGCGCTTATCGTGGTATGTATAGCCGCAGGCGTTATCTATTTGACAGGGGGCGCGCTTTTGCCTCTCCTGATGGTATTGATTGCCCCGGGAACGGCTTTAGCTATCTTTTTATTTGTAATGTGGGTGGTATTTGTAATTCTTGATTCTTTCATGATGTTCTTTTGATAAGGTCTATAGTAGAAGAAAGGAGTTATTATGGTATTTCAGTCAAAGGAAGAATTGTTTCACGACATCCCTACAAAGAAGGCGGTCCACAACAGTCAGGGATACCCAAAAACGGGGGAGAGTTTTATAAAGTTTTATTATGAGGAAGCTCTGCCTGACGCGGATACGGCGGCAACGGGAAAGATCCCTTATTCAGTAAAGGAAAAAAATGAATACCAACGGTACTGCCAGGATTATTTCCCCGGATGCCTTCGGAAGAAGATCGACAAATGGCTGGACAAAAAAGCACCTATTGTGGAGTTTCCCAAGGCAGGGTACGAGAAGATTCTCATGGGCATGGATACGGAAAAATTCGATGTCTTCCACAGCGATTATCTGAAATCCATAAAAGACGACATGGGAAGCGGAGTCGGGATGCTGTACAGGTATAAGAACGCGCACAGAGGCGTGTTTAAGAGAGGCCAGAAAGAACTGGCAAAAAGCCTTTGGACACTGTTTCTGTTTATAGCCCTGATTGTCTTTGATGTGCCCTACAGATTGGTTTTCAAGCCCCTGGAGGCAATATGGCAGATGGTGATGCCCCTGCTCTCTTTAACTCCGGATACGCGGATTTTCTTTTTACCACTGGAAGTTGTTAATATTCCTCTGATTCTGACCATGCTGATCTTCTGGATTTTCAGCGTCTGGTTAGCTTTGACCCATATGGATGGCCTGCCTAAAAAAGGTATGTGTGAGTGGGTTCCCATAGCGGCCATATATGTGAACCCTTTCTACCTTCTTATGAGGGCTACCATCGGAGCGGATTTTTTTACAGGTGTGAGGGAAATCTATGAAGCCATTGTCGCGAATATGCCCAAAGGAACCTTTATGGTGGTGATTACGGTTCTAAATGTGATCGTATATCGACTTTTTGTGACAACGGCCCTGTTTATCTGTTATACAGGCAGTTTGCTCTATGGGCTGCCAATTTATCTGTACAGAGAGATTCGATTGAAGAAAAAGAAAGAAGAACAAGAGGAAAAAGAGGTTGTCACAGATATCAGACGCCAGTGGGATTTTTATCTGGAATTCCGCAAGGAGCTTAGAGACGCGGACAGGCAGCTGAAGTTCATGGATATGTGGAATCAGGCAGCGGGGAAAAAGGGGCATTTTCCAGGATGGTTTGATATCAACGAGTATGTACGCAGAACAGAGAACGCCCTTCTGAAAGAAAACCGGGTCCGGATCCAGGAGGTGGAGAAAGAGGAGCGGGAGAAGATGAAGGGCCAGGATTCCATGAGAGAGAAATTGATGGCCCAGGTGGCAAACCTTAAGAACCAGGAGGAGGAGATGGCCAAAAAATCCCAGATCACAGACATGGATGAAAGAAACCGGGCCATGGTATCCTTCGCTTCTCTGATGAAAGATGGCGGGGAAGGGGACTTAAATTCTATGTTCGCCCAATTGGCCACCATGCTTGGATATCAGGATATTCCGTCATCTTCTCCCCGCTCTGAAACCTGGCCGGCGGCGAAGGAGTACGCTTCCGGGCTGTCTGCGGAGAAGAGCGGCCGGTTTGATCGGTTCACTAAAGATGACTATGAAAAGGCGGCCTGGCAGGGAAATATTCCCGCTCTTGCCCGTCTGGCCAATCTGTATGAGCTGGATTATGATATCAACTCAGAACTGGCCTACGGGGAAGATATCGGTCTGCAGCAGTGGACCCATCCCCTGGAGAGGGAGGCAAAGGAGGCCAGGCTTGTTATGGGCCTGACTCCCGATTCATCTCTGTACGCGCTTTTGCGCCAGGCGGGAAATGGAAAGGGTGATTTTGACTGTGAAGTCTTGTATAATCTGGCGCTCCGCTGCAAAAAGGACAATTCCCTGAAAAGGGAGTTTAAGGAAGCCTTGCTGGTATTCGTCAGCACGGCGGCCCGAAGGCAGGCGGAAAGGAAAGACTCGGAAAGCCCCAGGGCGGCGTATTATCTGGCAATGCTGAATTATCACTGCCTGGACGACAAGGAAGGAGCAAGGGTCTGGGCGGAGATTTCCGCTGAGAAAGAGTACGGCCCGGCCCTGTATTTCCTCTTTGACAATCAGAAGGAGTTAGGGCTTGAGAGGAAAGAAGGGGATGGGTACTGTTATGAGGCCTGGTCAGCAGGCTATCCTCCGGCCAGGGTCTGCAAGATCTGGGATCACCAGAGGGAGGAGAGCCGGAAGGAGAATCAGAGACAGATCAACAAGGCCCAGAGCGAGGCTGCTTTTGAGAGAAGACAGCAGGAGAAGAAGGCCATGATGGAGGCCTATGAGAAAAAACTGAGAGAGAGGGAGAAGGTCTTTAACGCTTTTGTATATGATTCCTACACGGATGATGACGGGACTTACATAGCAGGGAAGATGTCCATGAAAGAATATCTTGATAGCGGGCTTTACAGGGATGACAAGATGAGAGATTATGAGAAGAAGGTGGACAAGGAGCTGAGTTAGGAAAAATATGGGATTTTTTACAAAAGACAGGGAGCCTGAGATCTTTCCAATATGCCAGGGTATATCTATTCCGGCAATACCTGCTATGAAATGGTAATAGCGTCAGGGGCTGTGAAGAACCAGAGTTTGTTTACTCTGTTTCTTCACAGTCCCTTCTGTTTATGTACACGGGGAGAGGAATATGGCCGCTTGCACGGCCCCGCCCCGGCACGGCGGGCAGGAGAACATCCGCCCTGCTCGATGACAGGCCCCGAAATACCGCCCGTCGGCGGTACGGGGGCCGTGGGAAAAGGACTTGACACAGCAGGGAAATTGTGATACAACTGTATTAATCAAATTAATACAGTAATAACACTTAGAAGGAAAGGAGGTTGGATATGATCATTCTGGATTACAGAGACCGGCGTCCCATCTATGAACAGATCGTCGAACGTTTCCAGGAACTGATGGTGTCAGGTGTTATGGAAGAGGACAGTCAGCTGCCTTCCGTGAGAAGTCTGGCCATGGAACTATCCATCAATCCCAATACCATCCAGAGGGCTTATGCGGAGCTGGATAGACAGGGTTATATTTATTCTGTGAAAGGCAAGGGAAGCTTTGTAGCGGAGAACAGTTATATTAAAGACAGCAAGAAGGCCGCTGTATATAAGAAACAGGAGGAAGTGGCCACAGAGGCCTGCCTTCTGCAGGTGGATAAAAAAAGGCTCTATGAGCTGATCGATCAGGTTTACGGCAGGGGAGGGATGAGTGATGATTGAGACAAAGGGTCTGACCAAGAGATTCGGCGACATCGTGGCAGTGGACCATATCGATGCCGCCATCAGAGACGGAAGCGTCTTCGGTCTTATCGGGACCAACGGGGCCGGTAAGAGCACGTTTTTAAGGATGCTCAGCGGGATTTTAAAGCCGGATGAGGGAACCGTCTCCATAGATGGAACAGAAGTATATGAGAACATGGAGGTAAAGTCCAGATTTTTCTATATTTCTGACGATCAGTACTTTTTCAGCAATGCCACGCCGGCGGAGATGATGACGTTTTACCGCACCGTTTATCCGGGTTTTGACAGGGAGCGGTTTCATCATCTGATGAAGAGCTTTGATCTGGACGAAAGGCGGAAGATCAATACCTTTTCCAAAGGCATGAAGAAACAGGTATCCGTCATCTGCGGAGTGTGTGCGGGGACAGATTATCTGTTCTGTGACGAGACCTTCGACGGCCTTGACCCGGTGATGCGCCAGACCGTGAAGAGTATTTTCGTGGGGGATATGGAGGAGCGGAATCTGACTCCCATCATCGCTTCCCACAACCTGAGAGAGCTGGAAGATATCTGTGACCATGTGGGACTGCTCCACAAAGGAGGTATTCTTCTTTCCCGGGATCTGGAGGATATGAAGCTGAATATCCATAAGCTGCAGTGTGTGCTGCTGCCGGGGACAGAGCCGGAGGATATGAAGGAACTGGACATCATGAAGATCGAGCGGAGAGGCAGCCTGTGTACCCTGACCGTGCGGGGAAGCAGGGAGGCTATCGAGTCTGCGGCAGCAAGCTATCATCCCGTGTTTGCGGAGCTGATCCCTCTCACTCTGGAAGAGATATTCATCAGTGAAACGGAGGTGGTCGGTTATGACATCAAAAAGCTTGTGCTTTAAACTTATGAAAGAGGATCTGAAACGGAGAGTGTGGACTATCGCGCTGACCATACTGTCTCTGGTATTCCTCTATCTGATCCCTGCGGCCATAAAGAGCGGCGCATACCTGGATCAGCTGGCAGAAGGGATGAACAATGAGAAGAATCAGAGATGGATCCGGGAGTTTACGGAGCTTCTGGGAGTCAATGGAGTGGTGGTGGCTGCCCTGGTGATCCTGGCCGCGGTGTGGGCCGTTTCCGGGTTTCATTACCTCCACAACAGCAGACAGGTGGATTTTTATCACAGTATTCCCGTAAAGCGGTATCAGCTGTTTCTCTCGTCCTATTTTAACGGGATCCTGGTGACGGCTGCAGCCTATTTCGTGATACAGGCCGCGGCAGTGGGGCTGATCCTGAGAACAGGCATAAGAGGTCTGGAACTGAACGGGATCTGGTGGAAGATTTTCCTGCTGAACATGCTGTATTACGTCATGATTTACACGACGGTAGTCATTGCCATGATGATGACGGGAAATCTGATCATAGCCCTTCTGGGAACCGTGGTTTTCTGCGGCTATGGACCTGCAGTCGTACTGCTGACCGTAGGCTACGAGTCTGTATGGTTCCATACTTTCTGTCAGACGGAGAGACAGAGCGCCTTCTGGCTGAACCTGACGAAGTGTTCCTCGCCGTTTTCCAATTATATGTTTGCTCTTACTTATTTTTCCGAGGGAAGCCTCAGCACGGGCCATGTGGCGGCGGCCGCGGCGGTGACTGCAGTCCTGGCGGTCCTGGCCTATCTGCTGTACCACCTCCGTCCTTCGGAGTCGGCGGGAAAGGCCATGGCATTCAGAAGAACTCAGTCGCCGATCAAGATCCTGATCGCTCTTCCGGTGGCAGTATTTTTCGGGATGGTGTTTTATTCTCTCCGCAGCACCCTTTCCTGGGGGATCTTCGGGACGGTCTGCGGCGCGGTGATCATCTGCTGCCTTATGGAGATCATCTACCACTTTGATTTCCGGAAACTGTTTGCCAACTGGATTCAGATGGCGGCCTGCGGGGCCGTATCAGTCCTGCTTATGCTGGCGGGAATGTACGACTGGTACGGATACGATTCCTGGCTTCCCAAAGCCTCTGATGTGCGGTCGGCATCAGTCAGTACAGGCTACCGGGATGACTGGGTTACTTACGGCTGGCCCAGACGGGTCCACGACTATGACAGCAAGCCTTACTACACATGGCAGTATCAGAGTCAGCGGGAGTATCAGTACAAAAATATGGAACTGACGGATATATACACGGTGATGGAACTGGCTCAGAAGGGAGTCAGGACCGATAAGGAGATCCGTGCCAGAGGTCTTGACGGATGGGACAGCTGGAGATATGAGAATGGTGTGGATTATGATATCTATGTGGTTCATTACCGGCTGAACAGCGGGAAGGAAGTGAACCGTGAATACAGGGTCCCGGTGGATGATGAGATGAAGACTCTGGAACAGACTATCCACGACAGTGCCGAGTACAAGAAAGGCACCTACCCGGTTCTGAGCCAGTCGGCAGCAGATACGGAGGCAGTATATTTCCGTCAGTATGACCAGCTCCAGCTTCTGGAGGCAGACGGAGAGGAGAAGGAGAGGCTGCTGGCAGTATATCAGAAGGACCTGGAGGAACTGACCATGGAAACCCGGAAGAAGGAGCTTCCCATAGGGACTATCCAGTTCCGGACCCTGAGTCTGGCCGAGGCCATGGATTACAACGAGGCCAATGACAGAGGCAGTAACCTGACGGAACGGTGCTGGTATCCGGTGTACCCCTCTTTTACCAGGACCATAGAAGCCATCAGGGAGGCAGGCGGTACGGTAGAAGCCCTGAACGCGGATATGATCTCGGAGATCCGTATCCGGTATGAGGGGGTCTATGAGGAAAATGACTGGACGGAGGAAGAAGCCGCCAGGGCTCAGGCCGCCTACGAAGGAAGACCTCTGGTATATGACGATCCGGAGGAGATCAATATCCTCAGCAAGGCTCTGATCTTTCGGGACTATCATAACATGAACGTGTACTATGAAGTGGATATGGCGGACAATGTGGATATCGAAATAAGTTTTTCAGTTCCCAGGATCGATACCAACAAGAAAAGCAGTTCTGTCAGCTGCATGATTGATATGGGGCGGCTTACGGAAGAAGAGATCCGACGGTTCGGTTTTATGAGATATGAAGAGTTCAGGGATCTGGCGGAGGACACCGAAGAAAGTTATGATTGACATTCCTCAGAAGACAGGATAAGATTATCTTGAAGGAGGGATGATTGTCCATGGCGTTTTTAGATGAATTAAGCAAGACCTTGAGCGACAAAGGCAAGGAAGCAGCTCAGAAAGCCAGAGAAACCGCGGAGGTGCTGCAGGTAAAGGCCCAGATTGCCTCGGAGAAGAGCAAGCTGAAGGAACTGTACGGGGCAGTAGGAGTTCTCTACTATAAAAAACACCGGAACGACGAGGATAATGAATTCGGTGACCTGTTCCGTGAGATCGGAAACGTGCTGACCAACATCGCGGTGCTGGAAGAAAAGGTTCAGGGACTGGACGGAAGTCAGGTATGTCCCAACTGTAAGAAAGTGATGAAAAAAGGTACTTTGTTCTGCAGCCACTGCGGAACAGCCCTTAAGGCAGACGAGAATGTGACAGAAGAGACGGACACGGAGGAAGAGGTCTTCGACGGAGAAGACATGACAGAACCGTAACATACAGAAGAGTCAGGATTGTAAAAGGACCTGACCGGCAGTTTTGGATGCTGCCGGCCGGGTCCTTTTTCGGATATTTACTTTCCAAGCCTGTAGGTGACGAAGCCGAAGACGAGGGCCAGAACCAGCCCTGCGGCCACGGGAAGGATCCCCAGAGAGGGCAGCTGCCTCAGAGCGCCGGTGTTATAAAAAATGGCAAAGGGCGAGGCGATGATCAGTCCCAGGATGGCACAGTAGGTCTGGATACCGAATTTCTCAAAAAGAAAAGTAATCAGTTTAGCGATCAGGAAGATACCCAGGAGAACACCGATGCCGAAAGGAACCAGGAGGGCGAATCCGTGGATCAGGCCAGGAACGTCAAATGCTTTCAGGGAATCCAGGAAGGATTTGATGGTGTTGATGATGCCGTAATAATATCCCAGGATCATCATCACGAGGGAACCGCTGACGCCGGGGATCACCATGGTGGCGGAGGCGATGACTCCCACGAAAAACAGCGCAGCCATGGTACCGAAAGAGGCGGTGAAAGTCTTTAAAACCTCATCCTCGGCGTTCATCATGGGAAGGAACACAGCCACGCAAAACAGCAGAGCAAACGCCGCGGCACCGGAAAAGCCGATCCTGGAGGACGTCTTTACCAGTTCTTTTTTCAGGGAGGACACCAGCACCGGGATCCCGCCCAGGATAAGTCCTGTAAAAGCCATACAGGTGATGAAAGTATGGCGGCTTAAGAGATATTCTATGATATAGGTGAAACCTACGATGCCGATACCGCAGCCCAGGACAATGGGGAACAGTACGGAAAGGCTTTTTTTCCAGTCTTTCAGCAAACCGGACACGGAGGCGATCAGCTTATCATAAATACCTAAAGATACTGCCATGGTGCCGCCGCTGACGCCCGGGATGATGTTGGCGATGCCGATGAGAATCCCTTTTATGGTATCCATTAAAAAAGTCATAAGACAACCTCTTTTCTGTAAATTTTAGAAGACTTCCCCATTATAGGATTGTACCCGCAGGTTTGTCAACCGGAAAAGATGTCAGAAACATGTTAAATTCCGTAGATTTGGATGTAAAAATCGGACCGCTGCTGGTCGCTCTGTCACCCGTTTTTTGTCGAATAAACGTATAAAATAGAATCATAACAAAAGGAAGGAATGAAAAAAATGTGGTTGATAGCCATTTGTGACGACAGCAGACGGGAGTGCTTTAAAGTGGAGGAGCTGCTGGAAAATTACTGTATGGAAAAAAGGATTGCCATGGAGGCCGAGATTTTTTATGACGGCAGCCAGCTGTATGAAAAGATGGAGGAGGGAAGGCACTATGATCTCATTTTTCTGGATATCCTTATGTATGGAATGGATGGGATCGAGGTGGCCAGAAAGATCCGGCGGGGGCTGAAGAATGAAGAAGTCCAGATCGTATACATGTCCTGTGTCACGGGACATGCGGATCTGCTGCTTCAGAACCACCCCATAGGATTTGTGGGAAAGCCTGTCCGGAGGGAGGAACTGTACAGGGCAGCCGATGATGCCTGGAAACTGGGGAGAAGGTTCAAAAAGTGTTTTATATATCAGAAAGACAGGATGACTTATCAGGTCAGCTATGAGGATATCCTTTATTTTCAGAGTATAGGAAGAAAGGTGGAGGTCCACACAGTCAGCGGAGTCGGAGATTTTTACGGAAAGCTGTCTGATCTTGTAGAAAAGGGGCTGCCGGAGCAATTCATCCAGATCCATCAGTCTTATATTATCAACAGGGATTTTATCGTCTGTTTTGACAGGGAGCGGGTGTTTTTAAAAGGACAGAAGGGATATTTTTCCATCAGTCAATCATACCGTCAGGCAGCTTCCAGGGGGCTTCAGAATATCCGGCTGTCGGATTTTGTCGAATAATCCCTGTTTTATGACATCGGAGCCGGAATTCCCCTGTTTTATGGTAAAATAAGTATGGCAGAAGCCGGCATTCTTGCAAAGACTCCGGAAGTCCTCTATATCCGGTCTGTTTTTGGCCGGCAGAAGCCGGGAGTCCGGAATCGGGGGTTTTCCGGACTCTTTTTCTGAAAATATCCTTAAAACGGACGAAGAGAAAGGAAAAAGAACTTGACAAGGCCATTGGAGTGGAGTAGAATACCACACATAGAAACAGTTTCCGGATGATTCCGGAGTCAGAAAGACGGAGGAACTGTGATGTACAATTCAAAGTCCATGATGATGAATATGGATATGGCGAACGGCATGGTCATGTGCCGTATGTTCATGTGCGTACAATTCAGAGGATTTGAAAAGTCTTACAGGGACGACAGCGATTGCAGATAGGATGCCCGGGAAGGGATCCTGTCCGGAACAGAGGATTGTGAGCCGTGAGTCTATGGGACTTGCGGCTTTTTGTGTTTAAGAAAAAGATACGGGAAGAATGGAGGAGACTATGGAACAGCCTATTATCCGGATTGATCATCTGGGAAAAGAGTTTCAGACAGCGGAGGGAAAGGTCCGTGCCCTGAACGATATCAGCCTGGAGATCTCTCAGGGGGAGATTTTCGGGATCATCGGACTCAGCGGCGCGGGAAAAAGCACTCTGGTCCGCTGTATCAACTATCTGGAAGTGCCCACGGAAGGGGATGTGATCTTCGAGGGAAAGCGTCTGGGGGACATGAGCCCGGAGCAGCTCCGGAAGACGAGACAGTCCATGGGGATGATCTTTCAGCAGTTTAACCTGCTGTCTCAGAGAAATGTGCTCCGCAATGTGTGTTTCCCTCTGGAACTCATAGGCACTTCCAAGCCGGAGGCCAGAGCCAGAGCCATGGAACTGCTGAAAACAGTGGGACTGGAAGACCGGGCCGGCGCCTATCCGGCCCAGCTGTCCGGCGGACAGAAGCAGAGGGTGGCCATTGCCAGGGCCCTGGCTACCAGGCCGAAGGTAATCCTCTGCGACGAGGCTACCAGCGCTCTGGACCCCAATACCACCAAATCCATCCTGAGCCTGCTCAAAGAGATCAACAGGACTATGGGAGTGACGGTCATCGTCATCACCCATGAGATGTCGGTCATCGAGTCCATCTGCGACCGTGTGGCCATCATTGACCAGAGCAGGATCGCGGAGGCGGGAAAGGTTTCTGATATCTTCTCTGAGCCAAAATCCAAGATCGGCCGTCAGCTGATCCTGGGAGATGCGGCGGGGCAGGTGAAGTTCGGCGGTTCCCGTCAGATCCGGATCATCTTTGACGGACGGGAGTCCACGGAGCCGGTGATCTCCAACCTGGTTCTGGCCTGCAAGGTCCCGGTGAACATCATGTATGCCCAGACCCGGGATGTGGGAGGAACTGCCATGGGGCAGATGATCATCCAGCTTCCGGAAGATGAGACAGAGGCCAAAAGAGCGCTCCACTATCTGGAGACAGTGAAGATTCCATATGAGGAGGTAACACAACATGACATTTGATGCTTCTACCATAGCGATGCTGAAGACAGGCATCTGGGAGACTTTCTACATGGTATTTCTCTCTTCCCTGTTTGCCTATGTTATAGGGCTTCCCCTGGGAGTAATACTGGTGACTACAGATTCAGACGGGATTCATCCTGTCCCCTGGCTTCAGAAAGTTCTGGGAACCGTCATCAACCTTCTCAGATCCGTGCCCTTTCTGATCCTTTTGTTTATCGTACTGCCCCTGTCGAAGATGGTCATCGGAACACGTATCGGTTCTCCGGCCATGGTGATCCCCCTGACGATCGCTGCAGGCCCCTATGTGGCCAGGGTGGTGGAGTCTTCCCTGAGAGAGATCGATGCAGGGGTCATCGAGGCCGCCAAGTCCATGGGCGCTTCCGACTGGCAGATCATCTGGAAAGTGCTTCTGCCCGAGTGCCGTCCCTCCCTTTTGGTGGGAGGAGCCCTGGCAGTCACCACCATTCTCAGCTATTCTGCCATGGCAGGATTTGTGGGAGGCGGAGGAGTGGGAGCCATTGCCATCAATTACGGATATTACCGGTATGAAGCCGGGCTGATGTGGGTGTCTGTGATCCTTCTGGTGGTCATGGTTCAGCTGATACAGGAGGCGGGCATGAGACTGTCCCGAAAAGGGGACAAACGGATCCGGTAAAGACCGGAGAACAGAGATTATAGAGGAGTATCCTTTATAATAAACAATATCTTTGAGAGGAGAGAGATTAATGAAAAAAACATTATGTATCATTGCGGCGGCAGCGCTGCTGACGGCAGGGCTGACAGGCTGCTCCGGAAGCGGAGAAAAAGAGACTACGGCAGCAGGCGCCGGGACGGAAACCACGGCGGCGCAGACCGGATCCGGTACAGGGGAGACAAAGGCAGCAGGCCAGGAGACGAAGAAGATCGTCATCGGAGCCAGCCCGGCCCCCCACGCGGAGATCCTGAGAGCGGCGGCAGACGTTCTGGCTGAGAAAGGCTACGAGCTGGACATCAAGGAGTATGTGGATTACATCCAGCCCAACCTGGCTCTGGAATCCGGGGACCTGGACGCCAACTATTTTCAGCATCTTCCCTATCTGGAATCTTTTAACGAAGAAAACGGGACAAAACTGGTATCTGCGGCTTCCATCCACTATGAGCCTTTCGGCATCTATGCGGGAAAGACCTCGTCTTTGGAGGAACTGCCTGACGGAGCCACGGTTGCGGTTCCAAACGATACCAGCAATGAGGCCAGAGCCCTTCTTCTTCTGGAGGCTCAGGGGCTGATCAAGCTGAAAGACGGAGCAGGCCTTACGGCTACGAAGAACGATATTGTGGAGAATCCGAAGAACATCAAGCTGTACGAGGTGGAGGCTGCCCAGATTCCCAGATCCATCGAGGATGTGGATGTGGCGGTCATCAACGGCAACTACGCCATCGATGCCGGCTTTAAAGTGTCTGACGCTCTGGCAGTGGAAGATTCCCAGTCCATCGCCGCCGCTACCTACGGCAATGTGATCGCGGTACAGGAAGGCCGCGAGAACGACGAGGCCATCAAAGCCCTGATCGAGGCTCTGGAGAGCGATGAGGTGAAGGCCTTTATCGAGACTACTTATGAGGGAGCCGTAGTTCCCCTGTATTGATCAGGCATAAGACAGGAAAAAATCCGCATAGACTGCACCAAAGAGATTTAAGGTGGAGCTATGCGGATTTCTGAGTTAAAGCAGAAGGAAGTCATCAACGGAGAGGACTGTAAAAGGCTGGGTTTTGTAGGAGATGTGGATTTTGACATGAAGACGGGCTGCCTGGTGGCCATCATTGTGCCGGGACCGGGGGCTTTCTGCGGTTTTCTGGGCAGAGAGAGGGAATTTGTCATTCCTTTTGAGGACATCTGCCAGGTGGGAGACGACATTATACTGGTCAATGTGAAGAAAAAGGATGTGGAGGCTCCCTGTCGGATCTGAGAGACGGGATTATGAAGTTTTTCTTGCGGAATTATGAAGGGTAGGGTAAAATAAAGGCAAAGAGACAAAGACGAGGGGGATAAGTTCATGAAATGTCCTTACTGTAATGAAGACGATACAAAAGTGATCGATTCCAGGCCTGCAGATGATAATTGTTCGATCCGGCGCAGACGGCAGTGTGAGCGGTGCGGAAAGAGGTTTACCACCTATGAGAAGCTGGAGACCATGCCTCTCATGGTGATCAAGAAAGATGATTCCAGAGAGACTTATGACCGTTCCAAGATTGAGTCGGGAGTGATCCGGTCCTGCCATAAACGGCCTGTCTCCACCCAGCAGATCAATGCCATGATCGATGATATCGAGAACAGGATCTTTAATCTGGAGGAGAAGGAAGTGGCTACCTCAGTCATCGGCGAACTGGTGATGGAGAGTTTAAAAGACCTGGATGAGGTGGCCTATGTAAGATTTGCCTCGGTGTACCGGGAGTTTAAAGATGTAAATACGTTCATGGAAGAACTGGGAAAATTATTAAAAAAGTAGGAATCGTCTATGCTGGAACCATTTTACCCGAAACATTATGTCAGCTCTGCCTATGTGATTCCTTACAGGCAGCTGTATGAGAAGGGGATCAGAGGGGTGATCTTTGATGTGGATAACACTCTGGTCCCTCACGATGAGCCGGCGGACGAGAGGGCCAGAAACCTGTTTCAGGAATTTCATGCCATGGGTATGGAAACCTGCCTTCTCTCCAACAACCGGGAACCCAGAGTAGCCGCCTTTGCAGGCTGTGTGGGGACGAAATACATTTATAAAGGCGGCAAGCCGTCAGTAAAGGGCTATCTGAAAGCCATGGAACTTATGGGGACGGAAAAGGATACCACGATCTTTGTGGGAGACCAGCTGTTTACCGACGTGTACGGCGCCAACCGGACGGGAATCTGCAGCTATCTGGTAAAGCCCATTCACCCGAAGGAAGAGATTCAGATCGTGGTGAAGCGGTACCTGGAAGCCGTGGTTCTCTGGTTTTACAAAAAGAGATGCAGAAAAGAGGGGCTGATGTGATGATAAGCGGAAAAGGAAAGGTATGCGGGATCATGGCCTATCCGGTGGAGCATTCTCTGTCCCCCATGATGCACAATTTTTATGGGGAGCAGATGGGGCTTGATTTTGCCTATGTGCCTTTTAAAGTGCAGGAGGATCAGGTGGAGGCGGCTCTGAAAGGGGCTTATGCCCTGAACGTGGCGGGGATGAACGTTACGGTTCCCCACAAGCAGAGGGTCATCCCCTATCTGAGAGAGCTGGATCCCACGGCCCGGGCCATCGGCGCGGTCAATACCCTGGTCCGCACAGACGGCGGATATAAGGGATATAATACGGACGCGCCGGGGCTCTGGCGGGCCATGAGAGAGGCCGGCATGGAGGTGAGAGGACAGAACTGTCTTCTCATCGGGGCCGGAGGGGCGGCCAAGGCAGCGGCCTTTGTTCTGGGCAGCCAGGGGGCAGCCTCCGTGCTGGTTCTGAACCGGAACAGGGACAGGGCCGGGGAGCTGGCGGAGGATATGAACAGGTGGTTCGGCAGGGAGTTTATGACAGCCATGGCCCTGGAGGACTACGAGAAGGTGCCGGAGGGTCCCTGGCTGGCCGTCCAGACCACCAGCGTGGGTATGAACCCTCACGCAGATCAGGCTCTGGTGGAGGATCGGGCATTTTACAGGAAGATCCGCTGTGGGATGGAGATCATCTATACTCCGGAAAAAACAAAGTTTATGAGTCTGGTGGAGGAGGCCGGCGGCAGGGCTGCGGGCGGCCTGGACATGCTGATCTATCAGGGGATCGAGGCTTTTGAACTGTGGAATCCGGGACAGCGGGTGCCGGATAAGATCATAGATCAGGTCAGACAGAAGATGAGAAAGGAACTTGAGAAGTAGGCCATGGATTCACATATTATTTTGATCGGATTTATGGGGGCAGGCAAGACCACGGTGGGGAAAAATCTGGCCCGGAAAACAGGATTTCCCCTTCTTGACACGGATCACCTGATCGAAGAGCAGACAGGGAAGACGGTAAAATGGATCTTTGAGGCATGGGGGGAAGAAGAGTTTCGCAGGCTTGAGACCGATGTCTTAAAGACTCTGGCAGACAGGCCCGGCGACTGGGTGCTGTCCACCGGAGGGGGCCTGCCCATGAAGGAGGAGAACAGGAAGCTGTTAGGACAGGCCGGTATGGTGGTGTATCTGAAAGCGGAACCGGAGACGGTTCTGAACCGGCTGTCAAGAGACAGGAACCGCCCTCTGCTTGCAGGCAGCGACAGGAAGGAGAGAGTGGAGAGCCTTATGGCTTTTCGGGGGCCTGTCTATGAAAGCGGGGCCCATGTAATCGTGAAAACAGACGGAAAATCCCCGGATGCCATCAGCGACGAGATAGTTTCGGCTCTCTTTGCAAAAAACGGTTGAAAATGGAAAGCATTTAGTATAGAATAAAGAGGATTGATGAGAAATACGAGAAATTCAAGGAGGAATATCATTTATGATATCAGCGGGCGATTTTAGAAACGGCGTCACCTTAGAGATCGACGGAAACGTATATCAGATCATGGAGTTTCAGCACGTAAAACCGGGTAAGGGCGCAGCCTTCGTAAGGACCAAGATCAAGAACGTCATCAGCGGCGGTGTGGTGGAGAAGACTTTCCGCCCCACAGAGAAGTTCCCGGCAGCCAGGATCGACCGGGGGGACATGCAGGACCTGTATGCAGACGGCGATCTTTACAATTTTATGGATTCCAACACCTATGAGCAGATGGCTCTGAGCAAGGATACCATCGGGGATGCTCTCAAGTTTGTGAAAGAGAACGAGATGTGTAAGGTATGCTCCTACAACGGCAAGGTATTTTCCGTAGAGCCGCCCTTATTTGTGGAACTGGAGATCACGGATACGGAACCCGGATTCAAGGGAGATACGGCAACCGGCGCTACCAAGCCGGCAGTGGTTGAGACCGGCGCCACGGTTTATGTTCCGCTGTTTGTTGACCAGGGAGACAAGATCAAGATTGACACCCGTACAGGAGAGTATCTGTCCAGAGTATAGACCAGAGAGTTTCAAGAAGTCCTGAGAGTGGTAAGTCTGCTTTCAGGACATTTTTGTCCTTGAAGGAGGTTCTGCGGCTGACAGGATCAGCCTGGAGCATAGAGAAAAGAAAAAGGAGAGAGAAAAGAATATGCACATGAAAAAATGCAAACGGATGCTGGCGTGTGCCGTCATGGCTGCCATGCTGGCGGCTTCCATGCTGCAGGGCTGCGGCGGAAGCAAGGAGAAGACAGTGACTCAGGAAGAGGCGCTGGCCAAGATGAAAGAATTTTCTACGGCTGACGGTTCTGTTACCATCAAGCTGGAGGAGACATGGACTACAGAGGATCTGGGAGCAGATTTCTGGCTGGGCGCCGGAAGCACGGATGGTTCCAAGGCGGTTCTGGTCATGCAGTTCCCTAAGGCAGGTTCCGCCCTGCCGGCTGACAGCATGGATTCTGTGAAAGAACTGGTAACCGACAGCTACGGCCTGAAGGACAGCGCCGCTGCTGACGTTCCCACGGTTCCCGGCATGACCAATGTGGAAGCCAGCACCTGCACCATGAACGCAGAGGGCGAGACGGCGGAAGTATACCTGATCTACGGCGAGACCGACTATGCTTATTACTCCCTGATGTACGTATCGGAAAAGATCAGCGACAGCGACATCAATTCCATGAAGGCTTCCTGCTCTACGTTCGTGGAGACCCCCATCGAGGAAGAGGATGCCACCACAGTCGAACTTACAGACACGGTCCGCTGGTTTAACGCCGCCTATGCGGTTCTGACAGAGATCAACGGATGGGACTATAACCGCTTTGCAGGCCTTGCGGCCAACGAAGCCAATGCGGCAAGCGTACAGCAGATGCTGGTCAGCTCCTGGGATGTAACGGACCGGGCCAGTGCAGACGAGACTCTGGACTGGATTCTGAATGAAGGACACAGAGAAAATTTTATAGACAACGGCAAGTATCTGGCAGATGAGGTGAAGCTGGGCGATGTGGCTGAGGATCAGCGCCTCGACTATGTCCTGGAGAACTTTGACGTAACCGAGGAAGAGGCTCAGTCTTATCTGGATCAGTTTGCCGTATATCAGGAGTACGGCGATACAGCCATCACCGGCTGGGACTACTGCCGCGCCCTGAATCTGATGAGCTTCTACTATCTGGC
>Ga0137306_101456_pt1 | contig 23913 bp, 14 predicted proteins | sample Inofroosms_March_FD_97187 | JGI IMG/M metagenome (GOLD analysis project Ga0137306, IMG submission 97187) | Mouse cecal microbial communities from Vienna, Austria - N-Acetylneuraminic and N-Acetylglucosamine D2O microcosms_March | ecosystem: Host-associated > Mammals > Digestive system > Large...
GTTGCCCTCCACGAGCAGGCGGTTGAGCAGCGGCAACGTGTAGGCCGCCGTCTTGCCCGTGCCCGTCTGGGCGCAGCCGATCAGGTCGCGCCCGTCGAGAATGACCGGAATGCAGTGCTCCTGCACGGGGGTCATCTCCTGAAAATTCATATCTTCGAGACCGTCGAGAATCTCGTCTTCGAGGTCCAGTTCGTCGAAACGCATGGATTGATAGGTTTTTATGGATTTATGATTCGAATATCTCCTCGCCCAGCAGCGTGGCGGCCGTGCAACCCGTGACGCGCACGCGCACGTAGTCGCCCACGCCGTGCGTGCCGCGATCGAAGACCACCACCTTGTTCTGCGACGTGCGGCCCGAGAGCTGGCCGGGGTCTCGCCTGGAGGGCCCCTCCACGAGCACCTCGAACTCGCGGCCCACGTCGCGGCGGTTGCTCTCCAGCCCCAGCTCGTTCTGCAGGGCGATGATCTCCTGCAGGCGGCGCGACTTCACGTCGTCCGCAACGTCGTCGGGGAGATGGCGCTGGGCGAAGGTGCCCGGACGCTCCGAGTACTTGAACATGTAGGCGAAGTCGTAGCCCACCTCGCGCATGAGCGAAAGGGTCTGGAGGTGCTCCTCCTCCGTTTCGCCCGAGAAGCCGGCGATCAGGTCGGTCGTGATGGCGCAGTCGGGCATCAGACGGCGGATGGCCGCCACGCGGTCGAGGTACCACTCGCGCGTGTACTTGCGGTTCATGCGCGCGAGCATCGACGAGGCGCCCGACTGGGCCGGGAGGTGGATCGCCCGGCAGATGTTGGGCCGCGAGGCCATCGCCTCGAGCAGGGCGTCGCTCATATCCTTGGGGTGCGACGTGGCGAAGCGCACGCGCAGGCGGGGCGAGAGATCGGCCACGCGGCGCAGCAGCTCGGGGAAGTCGACCTCGCCCGCGCGGTAGGAGTTGACGTTCTGCCCCAGCAGCGTCACCTCGCGGTAGCCGTTGTCGACAAGCGAGCGCACCTCCGCGAGAATGGTCTCGGCCGGGCGGCTGCGCTCGCGGCCCCGCGTGTAGGGCACCACGCAGTAGGAGCAGTAGTTGTCGCAGCCGCGCATGATCGCCACGAAGGCGCTCACGCCGCTCCGATCAAGCCGCACGGGGGCGATCTCGGCATAGGTCTCCTCGGTCGAGAGGAGCACGTTGACCCCCTTGCCGCCCGCCTCGGCCTCGCGCACCAGGCGCGGCAGGTCGCGGTAGGCGTCGGGGCCCGCCACGACGTCGACCCCCGCGGGGCCCTCGACGAGCTGCTCGCGCAGACGCTCGGCCATGCAGCCGATGATGCCGACCACCAGGCCGGGCTTCTGCCGGCGCAGGCGCTTCATCTCGGCCAGACGGCCCCAGATACGCTGCTCGGCGTTGTCACGGATCGAGCAGGTGTTGATGAGGATGACGTCGGCCTCCTCCGCCCGCTCGGTATGGATGTAGCCCTCGCGCTGCATGAGCGAGACGACGATCTCCGTGTCGCCCACGTTCATCTGGCAGCCGTAGGTCTCCACGAAGAGCTTGCGGCCCGCCCCCGCGAGGGGTCTCAATGTATTGCTATCTATTTTCAATTTTCAACTTTTAACTTTCAACTTTCACTCGGCCTGCATGGCGTCCTTGTCGGGCAGCGGCTTGAAGCCCTCGCCGAAGGTGTCGTAGGCGTCGGTCACGACGACGAACGCCCGCGGATCGATCTCCTTGATTTTGTGCTGTACCTGGTGCACCTCCTTGCGGCTGACCACCAGGAAGATCATGTCGCGCGAGGTGCCGGTGTACATGCCGCGCGAGCGGATGTAGGTGGCGCTGCGGTCGAGGTCCTCGATGATGAAGCGCTTGAGCTCGTCGTGGTTGTCGCTGATGATGAAGAGCAGCTTGTCGTACGACGCGCCGTCGAGCATGTAGGCCACCACGCGCGACGAGGCGTAGATGGTGATGAGCGAGTAGAGCGTGAGCATCCACCCCGCGGGTGCCGCGTCGCCCGTGCCCAGGCCGAAGCCGATGACCACCAGACCCGACAGCACCACGGCGCCGTCGGCCAGGAAGATGCCCGTGGAGAACTTGATGCCGAAGTACTTCTGCAGGAGCATGCCCACGATGTCGGTGCCCCCCGTGGTGGCCTGCTGCCGCACGACCATGCCCTGGCCCACGCCCACCAGCACGGCGGCCATGAGGCAGGTGAGCAGCAGGTCGTTCGACAGATCGAGCCGCCCTCCCAGCAGCAGCGCGGGGTCGAGCGACTCGACGGCCGCGGCGTCGGGGTAGACCAGACGCGTGAGCACGTTCATGAAGCCCGGCGTGTAGAGCGCCGCCACCACCGTGCGGGCGCCGAACTGGCCGCCGAAGACGAGCAGGGCGACGAGCATGAGCGGCACGTCGAACATGTAGCCGAAGGTACCCACCTGGATCGAGGGGAAGATGTTGTGGAGCACGATGCCCAGGCCGTAGACGCCGCCCGGCACGAAGTTGTAGGGGTTGATGAAGAGCACGAAGCCCGCGCCCATGATCGAGCATCCCACGATGATGAGCACCCACGAGCGCCACCACGCCCACGAGCCCATCGGTTCGAGCATCGACAAAGTTTTGGTATCCATAGTTTTCCGGTTATGCGGATTTGAGATAGGGCAAAGATACGAAAAGTCGGGCGCAGAAGCAAGCCCGCTCGCACGAGAAGTAAAAAGTAATAAAGTAAAAAGTGAGAAGTGAAAGGTGGAGGGAGACGCCGAAGGGGCAGGCCGCAGCCAGCGAAGGGCGGCACGAGCAGCGCGAGTTGCGGGCCTTCGCCCGGGGTGGCTGCGGTCCGCAGGTCTTCGACTGCCATGGTGTATTTTCAGACCGTAGCCGGCGGAGGCGCTCGGAAGGCTTTGCCGACAGAGCAGCCCTCCGCCCGGGGGCGGCTACGGGCTGCGCAGCTGGCGCTGCAAGGCTGCAATGAATAATGGGCGGCAGCCTATTCCCATTTTCAATTTGCGCTCGAACGCAGCCAGCGAAGGACAAAACTCGAAGAGTTGCGGGCCTTCGCCGCCGGTGGCTGCGGCCCGCCGGCTCTGCGAGCCGATGTCTTTGTACCTTTTGGTGGCAAAAGGTACCCAAAACCATCCGCACGTCGGTCTCGCGGGTCCTCCGCTCGTCCTCGCTAAAACGGGCGCCTGACGCGGGTTTGCAAGCAAACCGGCCCCGTTTTTCAACGCTCGGCCTTCGCTTGGGACAACCCCGCTGCGACCGATAGTGCGGAGTCTTTAGTGCCGCTCGCGCGGCAGAGGCCTATTTATTTTCGGCCCGTAGCCAGCGCCCGGCTAAGAGCCGGGGTTTTTTCATATAGTCCGACCTCTGTTTTCAGACCGTAGGCAGCGCCCGGCTAAGAGCCGGGGCTTTTTCATATGGTTCGCCTCTGTTTTCGGCCCGTAGCCAGCGGAGGCGCTCGGGAGGCGCAGCCGACAGAGCAGCCCTCCGCCTGCCGTGGCTACGGGCTGCCGGCCTGAGGCCGTTTTCTGCGACCAATCTCCCTTTGCCGGCTGGGGCGGTCGCGCCAAAGGCGCGAGCCGGCAAAGGGACGAAGCCAGAGGCTTCGATAATCATCTCTGAATCATGCAGCACCAGCTGCGCAGGTCGCAGGCTGCGGTCCGCCGACCATTGTCCGCACCCCTGCGAACGATCGCCCTCTGCCGGCCGGGGCGGTCGCGCCATTATTCATTGCAGCACCGCCCCGCTTCTCACTTTTCACGTCAAAAAAACGGCCGTACCCCGCCCCTCGGAGCGGAATACGGCCGTCGCGCACTACGGCGCCGGTCAGGGAGGCAGAGCACCTCCGGATTCGAGACGCAGCCTCGGAAGCCCCGGCACCGGACTACTTCAGCCTGTGCACCTCCAGATTCGTGACGCGGCTGCGGAAGTCGCCCGCCTCGGCGAGCGGGAAAGCGAGCGTGCGCACGTCGCGCATGCGGGCCTTGCCCTCGTTGAACCACAGATCGCGGATGTCGAGCTCGTCGACCAGGCGGCCGTCGACGAACAGGCGCGTGGCGCGGTTGTCGCCCTCGATGGCGATGCGCACGTGCTCGCCCGGCAGCGGACGCCACGAGAAGGTGTTGAGGTAGCCGTCGCGGGCAAAGCCCAGCATGCCGCGCACGGGGTCGGCCAGATAGACCACGGCGTCGGGCGAGCGGAAGAGCACCGTGCCGGGCTTCTCCTCGGCGCAGTCGAGGTCGAACTCCACGCGGTAGCCGTAGCCGATCTCGCGGTGGGGCGTGCGGCTGCCTGCGGCCACCTCGCGCGCCTCGTAGACCTTGCCCGGGCCCGTGCCGATGCGGCCCGCGAGGTTCACGCCCGGAGCCTCCGAGAGGAGGGTGCGGCGCTCGTCGAACGCCTCGAAGGGGAGCGTCGCGGCCTCGGCGCCCGACCACATCTTGACCGAGAGGGTCTGCAGGGCGGGGAAGAGGCGGTCGTGGATGTCGCGCGTGGAGATGCCGTTGCCGCAGTGGTCGTTCCACACGGCGAACATGCCGCCCAGGATCGCCGGGTCGCGCTCCTCGAACTGCACGCCGTTGATGTTGGCCGGGGTCCACTTCTCGTAGAGCATGCGCGTGTTGAGGTAGTCGTAGTAGTAGCCGGCCGCAGGGACGATGTAGAGGTAGCCGTCGGGGATGCTGACGAGCTTGTAGCCCAGCTCCTTCATCGCCTTGGGATCGGCATAGCCGTTGGACCAGGCGAACATCACCACGTCGTCGACCTTCACGGGGGTCTTGCCGGCGGCGTGGGTCAGCGAGCCCCACACGGCGGCCTGCTTGCCGAAGCCCTCGACGTAGCGGATGTAGCGGTCGGTGAAGGCGCGGAACTTCTCCACCACCTCGGGATCCTTGTTGGAGTACTCGTCGGTGCCGATGTGGACCGTGCGGCCGCGGAAGACGGGCTCGTCGCCCTCCAGATACTCCTTGAAGAGGGCGTCGAGGAAGCGGTAGGTCTCGGGGTTGAAGAGATCCATGTGGTCCATGCCGTACTCCTTGCTGCCCAGCTCGGGCTTGTAGTGGCTGAAGGCGAGCGTGTGGGCCGGGGCGTCGATCTCGGGGATGATCTCCACGAAGCGCTCCTCGGCCAGCTTCTGCAGCTCGACGAACTCGCGCTTGGAGTAGCTGCCGTCGCGGGCGGCCAGGCCGGGGAAGGTCTCCGACTCGAGGCGGAAGGCGGCGTAGGTCTTATCCCAGTCGTTGCCGTAGTACTGCTTGAAGCCGTTGTCGTTGAGGTGGATCTGCAAGGCGTTCATCTTGTAGTAGGCCATGATCTTCACCCAGTCGCGCAGGAACGGCATGGGGATGAACTTGCGGCCGCAGTCGATCATCAGACCGCGCAGCGCATAGTCGGGCCAGTCGCGCATCGAGCCGCACGGCAGGCGCCGGTCGGGCGTCTGCTCGGCGATCTGGAGCAGCGTGCGCGTGGCCCAGTAGAGTCCCTCGGCGGTGGGGGCCGTGACGGCCACGCGGTCGGTGGTGCGGATGGCGTAGCCCTCCTCGCCGAGCTGCTTGTCGGCCTTGAGCGAGAGCACGATGTCGCCCTTGGCCGCACGGCCGGTCGTCACCTCCATACGCGGGCCGAAGAGCTCGGCCCAGTCGTCGGAGAGCTGCCGGGCCACGCGCAGCAGGGCCTCGTCGCCGGCGCAGACGATGCGCGTCGAGGCCGCGGGCACGAAGTCGCCCTGCGAGCCCTGCCAGCTCTTGATCTCGGGGATGACGAAAGGTTTGGGGTTGGAGGCCTTCGGGGCGGCCAGAGCGCCCAGGGGCCCGAAGATCGCGAGAAGCGATGCGAGAAGTGCTAATTTTTTCATGTTTCGGGTCATAGTTTGGCCAAAGGTAGCTAAAATCTTCGAAAATACGGGGCCGCACGGCGAAAAAAGCCCGCGAATCCGAAGATCCGCGGGCCGGCAACACGTAAAAACAGGTCCGTCAATGACCGCCGATGGCCCACCAGATGGGGGTCACGGGTTCGTCGGCGCCGCCGAGCAGCTCCACGGCATGGCGGTACTCGGCCGGGTCGGCATTGCTGAGGCTCGACGGGTACTTCATGCGCTGGTAGAAGTAGCCGGGCTTCTGGGCCCCCAGGTAGGACTGCTTCGACCACTCGGGCATGGTGTTCATGGCCACCGACGAGCAGGGGATCTCGAAGAAGGGCAGGCCCAGACGACGGTGGTCGGACCAGCACTCGAGCGCCTGCCAGGGTGCGTTGGCGATGTACTTCTGGGTGATGATCTTCGTCAGGGCGTCGTTCAGCGCCGGGGTCTCGGCCACGCGCGCATAGAGCGTGTTGGCCGCCTTCGGATACTCGTAGGTCCAGCTCTTCTCCTCGCCCGTGTAGCCGTCGACGTACTTCATGACGGTGGCGGAGGGCTCGGCCGTATGCGAGAAGCGGACCGAAGTGCCCAGGCGGTTGTAGCTCTCCGAGGCGATGTAGTCGGCGTAGAGAGCACCCATGCCGTGGTAGTCGAGGCTCGTCTCGATGCCCTTGTTGTAGGCCGCCTCGGCCGTCGTGCCGCCGACGTTCCAGCCGCGCACGGCAGCCTCGGCCAGCAGGAAGTAGGTCTCCCACGGACCGAAGAAGACGCGGCCCGGGGTCTTGCCGTTGCGGAAGCGGTCATCGAGGGCCGGGAAGCAGCCGCCGATGGTCTTCATGGAGGTGCCGCCCCAGACGAAGCCGTTGTGGCCCGTGGCGATGTCGTCCATGACGAAGCAGCTGGTGTAGCCGTTCCAGGCGTAGGTCACCTCGGTCTCGGTCTTCTCCAGACGCGAAGCGTCGTTCTTGCCCTCGGCCGCCGTGTCGTACATGTACTCGACGATCGGAGCCTTGATGTTGCCCAGCGTGGGATAGTAGCCCGACTCGAGGCGGTTCTCGTTATCGCCCGGGAGGTAGTAGTAGACCAGGGCGCGCGGGTCGATCGCGGCGGGGATGCCATCGAAGAAGAAGCCCTGCGTGGGGTTATCGGTGTTCAGCTCGTAGTGCTTCTCGAAGCGCTTGCCCAGGTAGTCGGCCGGCTTGACGAAGGCGTCGTAGCGGTCGCCCGGGGCGGTCTTGTAGAGCACCTTGCCCGGGTCGGCCAGCACGGCGGCGGAGGAGACGCCGAGGTTGGTGGTCAGGTTGGTGAAGGTGGCCGACACCGACAGCCGGTAGCCGCGGCCGTAGACCGGCGTGTAGTCGTCCCACGTGGCGCCCGGAGCCTCCTGGATGCAGAAAGCCTCGTCGGCAGTCAGGATGCCCGGGCCGGCGGCGACGGCCTTCTCGAACTCGGCCTTGGCCGTGGCGGGAGCCGCCTCCGAGAGGCGCATGGCCAGACGCATCCACAGCGAGACGGCGAACTTCTTCCACTTGGCGGCGTCGTACTCGAAGGCCGGGTCGCACTTGGCCTGGTCGTCGGTCGGCACGACCGTCAGGTCGATGGCCGGAACCACCTCCGCAAGCTCGCGGAAGAGGTAGGCGTAGACCTCCTCGACGCTCTTGAACTCGGGGTTCTCGCCCTGGAAGCCCTCGATGGGCATGGGGCCGAAGCAGTCGGTGAAGTCGGCCATGGTCATCACGCGCCAGATGCGGGCGAAGAGCTTGAGGTTGGGCAGGAACTTCGCCTCGGTCTCGGTCGTGCCAGCGGCCAGGTGCTCGTCGACCAGCTTCATGGCCACGACGCTGTTCTTGATGCTGCCTGCGATCAGGCCGTAGGTACCGCCGTTCCACTCGTCGCTGTAGTCGCCCGTGAGGATGCCGTAGTTGTCGAACCCGTTGAAGTGGGCGTAGACGGCCCAGCTGAGGATCCAGGTGCGCTCGCCGTAATAGGGCTCCTGCATGTAGCCCTTGAACGCCTGGTTGAGCGCATAGTAAGGCTTGGTCTGGAGCGGGCCGGCGACCATCGGCTTCTCGTTGATCCGATCGAAGTCGGAGCAGGACGAGAATGCGAGCGACGCGGAGGCCAGGGCGACGGCCGCGCACTTTATGATGATGTTTTTCATAGGTTGTACGTGTATGTTAGAATCCGAGCGAAATGTTGAATACATAGCTGCGCGAGGTGGGGATGGAGCCGTACTCGAAGCCGGTGGCGTTGGTCGAGGTGGCGTAGACCGACTCGGGGTCGAGGCCGCGCATGGCGCTGTAGATCATGCAGACGTTGGTCATCGAGAAGCCCACCTTGACCGATTGGAAGACGCGCGTGCGCGCCAGCAGCCGCTTGGGCAGCGAGTAGCTGAGCGAGATGTTGCGCAGACGCACGTTGGTGGCGTCGTAGAGGTTGGCCTCGCCGATGCCGAGGTTGCCCGTGCCCGAGACGGCGCTCCAGTACTGCTGCGGGGTCACCTTGTTGTCGTTGACCACGTAGTTGCCCGCGCCGTCCTTGTAGACGCCCGGCACGACGAACTCCTCGCGCCGGCCGTCGACCACGGTGCAGGCCGCCGTACCGGCCGACTGCATCATCTGCTGCGTACCCGAGAAGATCTTGCCGCCGATGCGTGCGTCGACCTGGAAGGCGAACGAGAGGTTCTTCCACTGAAATTCGTTGGTCCAGCCCAGGTTGGCCGAGGCCTGCTGCGTGCCGAGGTACTCCTGGCCGGTGGCCGTGGGCAGACCCGACGAGTTGAGCACCAGCTGGCCGTAGTAGGGGCTCGCGGGGTCGTCGACGCGGGCGAACTTCGTGCCGTAGATCTCGCCGTAGTCGCCGCCCACCATGGCGTAGACGGCCAGGTTGTCGAAGCCGCCGAGCGAATAGCGCTCCACGCCGTCGGCCAGCTCGAGGATGCGGTTCTCGTTGTGGGCCACGTTGAAGTTGGAGCGCCAGGTGAAGTTCTCCGAGCGCACGGGCGTGGCGTTGAGCATGATCTCGACGCCCTCGTTCTGGATGTTGCCGGCGTTGACCTTCTTCGAGTCGTAGCCCGAGAGCTGGTTGAGCGGCAGGTTGATGAGCTGGTTGGTGGCGTTCGACTTGTAGTAGGCGAAGTCGATGCCCAGGCGGTTGTCGAAGAACTTGATCTCGAAACCGGCCTCCCACGACTTGATGAGCTCGTTCCGGACGTTGGCGTCGAACTTCACCTTGCCGCTCTCGCTGGCCGTCGGACGCTCGAAGTAGTCCTGACCCACCGAGTAGGTGTTGTAGAGCTGGTAGGGATCCATGTCGTTACCCACCTGGGCATACGACGCGCGCACCTTGGCATAGGAGATCCAGCGGGGCATGTTGCCGTATTTGTTGATCATGTCGCTGAGTACCCACGAGAGCGATACCGAGGGGTAGAAGAACGAGCGGTTGGCCTTCGAGAGGGTCGAGGTCCAGTCGTTGCGGAAGGTGGCGTCGAGGAAGATCCAGCCGCCGTAGTTGATCTGGGCCGTGCCGTAGAGCGAGTTCATCTTGCGGTGCGAGTAGCTCTCGCTCACGCTGGGCTTCGAGGTGCCGTTGTTCAGGTCGAACAGATCGCGCACGTTGAGCGCCCCCTGGCTCGACGACAGACCGCGGCTCTCGCGCTCCATGAGGTTGCCGCCGAAGGTCAGGGCACCGCCCCACTCGCCGACGATGCCGTCCTTCTTGGCCGAGACGAGGAACGAGTAGTTGTTCTCGAAGAAGCGGCTCTCGCCCAGCGAGTAACGGCCGTTCATCTGGAGGTTCTTGTTGCCGCCGTAGAGGTGCGACGAGGTCTCGGTGAAGTACATGTCGCTGCCGGCGCGCACCTCGGCGTCGAGCCAGTCGGTGAAGCGGTACTTGATCGATGCGTTGAGCAGGAAGCGGTCGCGGGCGTCGTCGCTCAGGTTGTACTTGCGCATCCAGTAGGGGTTGTTGGCATCGGGGTTGTAGTAGGCCATGTTGCCCGAGGCGTCGAGCGGATCGCGGAAGTCGCGCACGTCGAGCGAGGTGGGATAGGTGTAGAAGGCGCGCGACATGTTGCTGCCGTTGGCACCCGACACGGGGCGGTTGTTGGCTTTCGAGCGGATGTACTGCACCTTGGCGTCGAAGGTCCAGCGGTCGTCCTTGCCGAAGTTGGAGGTGCCGCGCAGCATGAGGTTGGTGCGGCGCAGCTCGGCGCCGGGGGTCTGGCTCTGGTCGTTCATGCGCGTGAGCGACGAGTAGATCGACGTCTTGCCGTACTGCTGCTGGAAGGTGACGTTGCCCTGGAGGTTGACGCCCGTCTCCATGTAGTTCTCCAGGCTGTCGTAGTAGCGCATGTGGCCGACGGTGCCGTCCCAGCGCTCGTACTCCTGGCCCTCGATGCGGGGACCCCAGCTCGAACCCGACTGGCTGTCGTAGGCGCCCGTCGAGCCCTGACCGAACGAGGTCTGGTGATCGGGACGCATGAAGGTGGTGGTGGCGGCCACCGTACCGCCGACGGTGATGCCCAGGCCGGGATTCTCGCGGCCCTTCTTGGTGGTGATGAGGATGACGCCGTTGCCCGCGCGCGAGCCGTAGAGCGCGGCGGCCGAGGCGCCCTTGAGCACCGACATCGACTCGACGTCCTCGGGATTGATGTCCTGCAAGCCGTTACCCATGTCGGCCGAGGGATTCCAGAAGTCGTTGTTCGATGCGCCGATGAAGTTGTCCATCGGGGTGCCGTCGATGACGATAAGGGGTTGGTTGAGACCCGTGAGCGAATTGTTGCCGCGGAGCTGGATCTTGGACGATCCGGCAGGGCCGTTGCTCGAACGGATGATCTGCACGCCGGCGATCTTGCCGGTCAGTGCGTTGGTGATGTTGGTTTCGCGCGCCTGGACGAGCGACTCGCCCTTGACCTCCTGGATGGCGTAGCCCAGGGTTTTCTTCTCGCGCGAAATGCCGAGTGCCGTGACGACTACTTCGCCAATGGCCTGGGAATCTTCAAGAAGCGTGACCGTGAGGGGGGGGGGAGTTTGGGTGCCTACCTCGATCGTCTGGGGCACGTAGCCGATAAACGATACTTCGAGGTCGGTCATGGGCTTCACCGAGATGGAGAAGTCGCCGTTCACGTCGGCCGTAACGCCGTTGGTCGTACCGGGTACGATGACCGATGCGCCCGGGAGCGCATTGCCTGCGGCGTCGACGACCTTACCCTTGACTACCAGCGACTGCGCCGAGACGGCCGACGCCGCGAAGAGCGCGACGGCCAGGACGAGGCTGCGGCAGAGAGCTTGAAAACTCATCGATTTTTGTTTCATTGCATTTTTAATTTAGGTGAATTGAATGGTTTTTGTTCGGTGGAGAATCGATCTTCTTCAGTTTATTACCATAGGCGTTTTTAACTTTTTTAATTAAACTTCGGGTTACCGATTAGCTAAGGTAAAATATTTTTTTGATAAAACAAAACCGTCCGCCCCTTTTTCGCTTTCGGCCCGCCGAAAAGACGTCGCACCCCGCCGCCGGCCCGCCGCGCGGGGTCGAAAACGGGGCCCGGGGCCACTCCGGCGGGGAAAAGGTTTGCAAACACCGATATTTTGTCTATATTTGCGATGACATTCACCCTCCGCCGAGCGCCCCGGAACGGGTCGCAGCGCCCCCGCGGGCCGGCGGCACAAACGAAGAAAAGCGATGATTCTTACCTACTATACCATCACCTCGATGCTCATCCTGGCCTATCTGCTGGGGTCGATTCCCTCGGCCGTGTGGATCGGCAAGAAGTACTACGGCATCGACATCCGCGAATACGGCTCGAAGAACGCCGGGGCGACCAACATGCTGCGCGTGCTGGGGCGCCGGGCCGCGCTGCCCGTCTTCGGGCTCGACATGCTCAAGGGCTTCGTCGCCGTGACGATCATCGACCTGATGAAGTACGACAGCGTCTTCGCCGGGGGCGCCAACGAGAACTGGTTCTACGCCCTGCGCTTCGGGGCCGTCTTCGCCGCCGTGCTGGGCCACATATTCCCCGTTTTCGCCGACTTCCGCGGCGGCAAGGGGGTCGCCACGCTCGTGGGGGCCATCATGGGGGTCAACGCCCCGCTGGTGCTGCTCTGCTTCGGCGTGTGGTTCCTGGTGCTGATGACCACCCACTACGTCTCGCTCTCGTCGATGACGGCCGGCTGCTGCTTCCCCATCTTCACGCTCATCTCGCCGAAGGTCAACCACGTGTGGCCCTTCGTCGCCTTCTCGTTCGTCATCGCCGCGCTGCTGATCTACACCCACCGCAAGAACATCGAGCGGCTGCGCGCCGGCACCGAATCGAAGATCTACATCTGGCGGCCGCGCCGTGTCCACCCTCCGCGCAGCGAACAGACAGCGCGCACAGGCGACACGCAGCAGCCGACGCCCCCCGCCGACGAGCAGCGCTGACCTGCCCGCCGGAGCGAGCCGTCCGAGGCGCCGCCGAGGAAAAGCCGCCGAAGCGGATCGCAGGAAGACAGGAGACAGGCCGCAAGATGGCGCCGCCGCCCGGCAGTCAGCCGCTCCCGACACCCCGCACCGCCCGGCGCCCCGACCCGGCCCAGCAGGCACTCCGGCCCAGAGGCGCCCCGGGTCCGTGCCCGAGCCGACACACATCCGTCCCACCCCGAATCACCACGCACCATGTTACAGGAGAATCTGATCCGAATCTACGAGCGGAGTTTTCGCGAGAACCGCGAAATGTCGGCGCTGACCGACTACTTCAAGAACGAGACCTTCTCGTACTACGAGATGGCCAAGGAGATAGCCAAGCTCCACCTGCTCTTCCGCAAGGCGGGCATCGAGGCCGGCGACAAGATCGCCCTGATCGGCCGCAACAACCCCCGCTGGTGCATCACCTACATCGCCACGATCACCTACGGCGCCGTCATCGTGCCCATCCTCCAGGACTTCACCCCCACCGACATCGTGCACATCGTCAACCACTCGGAGAGCCGCCTGCTCTTCCTGGGCGACAACTTCTGGGACGTGATCGAGGAGGAGCAGATCCGCCAGGTCGAAGCCGTCTTCTCGCTCACCGACTTCCACGCCATCTACGAGCGCGACGGCAAGACGCTGACCAAATACCAGCGCGAGATCGTGCGCAACTACCGCGCAGCCTACCCGCGCGGCTTCTCGATCAACGACATCCGCTACCCCGAGATCCCCAACGACCGCGTCTGTCTGCTCAACTACACGTCGGGCACCACGGGCTACTCGAAGGGTGTGATGCTCACCGTCAACAACCTCACGGGCAACGTCCTTTTCGCCAGCACGGCGCTCAACACCCAGACCGGGCAGTGCTACTTCCAGCGCGGGGGCCGCACCCTCTCGTTCCTGCCCCTGGCCCACGCCTACGGCTGCGCCTTCGACTTCCTGGCGCCGCTGGCCGTGGGCGGCCACATCACGCTGCTCGGGCGCATCCCCTCGCCCAAGATCCTGCTCGAAGCCATGGCCTCGGTGCAGCCCACCATCATCTGCTGCGTGCCGATGATCCTCGAGAAGGTCTACCGCCGGCAGGTGCTGCCGCTGCTCGAGAAGGGCCCCATGTCGATCGCCATGAAGATTCCGCTCGTCAACACGGCCATCCACTCCGCGATCCGCAAGAAGCTCATGGACGCCTTCGGCGGCAACGTCTCGATCTTCATCGTCGGCGGCGCGCCGATGAACCAGGAGACCGAGGCCTTCCTCATGAAGATCCGCTTCCCGATCACCATCGGCTACGGCATGACCGAGTGCGCCCCGCTCATCAGCTTCGCCCCCGACAACGAGTTCAAGGCAGGTTCGTGCGGCCGCTACCTCGCCGACCTGCTCGAGGTGCGCATCGACTCGGCCGACCCCGAGCGCACGGCGGGCGAAATCCTCGTGCGCGGCGAGCACGTCATGACGGGCTACTACAAGAACGAGCGCGACACGAAGAAGGTCCTCGACGCAGACGGGTGGCTCCACACGGGCGACATGGGCACCATGGACCCCGACGGCACGCTCTACATCCGCGGCCGCTCGAAGACCATGATCCTCTCGGGCAGCGGGCAGAACATCTACCCCGAGGAGATCGAGGACCGCCTCAACAACATGTATCTGGTGCTCGAATCGCTCGTGCTCGACGCGGGCGGCGGACGGCTGAAGGCGCTCGTGGTACCCGACTGGGAGCAGGCCGAGGCCGAGGGTGTCGACAAGGAGGCGCTGCCCGAGATCATGCAGCGCAACCTGACGGAGCTCAACGCCCAGCTGGCCGCCTACGAGCGCGTGGCCGAGATCGCGATCTACCCCACCGAGTTCGAGAAGACGCCCAAGCGCAGCATCAAACGCTATCTCTACGCCCCGTCGCTGCTCGACAGGTAGCCGCCGCGCCATGAAGCTCCAGAAGAAAGAGGCCATAGGCGAAAACCTGCTCTACGTGATGGTCTGGACGGCCATCATCCTCGTGCCGGTGCTCAATTCGCAGATGATGTCGGAGTTGCACGTCAACTTCGAGAAGGTGCTCATCGCCTGGCGGCAGATCGCCCCCTACTTCGTCATCTTCGCCCTCCACAACGGCTACCTCGCCCCGCGGCTGATGCTGCGCCGCAAATACGGCAAGTACGTCTCGGGGGTGCTGCTGCTCGTGGTGGGGGTCTTCGCGGGGGTCTACGGCTACGAGGAGGCGATGCCCTTCGAGGCGGTCTACGGCGAGCTGCCCGACGCTGCGGGGCCGCAGCGCGTGTCGTTCACCAACCTGGAGATCTACTGGAACGTGGTGCTGGGCATCTTCATGTGCGGCGCCAACACGGGCATCAAGCTCATATACCAGTCGATACGCGACGAGCAGACGATGACCGAGCTCAAGCACCAGAACCTCCAGGCCGAGATGGATTATCTGAAGTATCAGATCAATCCCCACTTCTTCATGAACACGCTCAACAACATCCACGCGCTGATCGACATCGACGCCGACTCGGCCAAGAGCGCCGTGATCGACCTCTCGAAGATGATGCGCTACGTGCTCTACGACTCGGGCCACGCCAGCACGACGCTCGAGCGCGACCTGCAGTTCCTGCGCAACTACATCGAGCTGATGCGCATACGCTACACCGACGACGTGGAGATCCGCATCGACACGCCCGAGGGGCTGCCGCTGCAGGCGGCCATCCCGCCGCTGCTGCTCATCGTCTTCGTCGAGAACGCCTTCAAGCACGGCGTGAGCAGCCACCGCCCCTCGTTCATCCACATAAGCATCGGCCACGCGGCCGGAAGGGTCGAGGCGACGATCGCCAACAGCCGCACCCCCCGCACGCCGGCCAACAAGCCGGGCATCGGACTGGAGAACGTGCGCAAGCGCCTGACGCTGATCTACGGCGAGGGCAACTACGCGCTCACGATCCTGCCCGAGGAGGAACGCTTCACCGTCAAACTCTCAATCCCCACGCTCCATGCTTAAGTGCATCGCCATCGACGACGAGCCGCTCGCCCTGCGGCAGCTCGACGCCTACATCGCCAAGACGCCCTACCTCGAGTCGGTCGGCGCGTGCGACAACGCCCTCGAGGCGCAGCAGCTGCTGGCCACGCAGAGCGTCGACCTGATCTTCTGCGACATCAGCATGCCCGACCTGAACGGCGTCGACTTCGTGCGCTCGCTCGTCGAGCGGCCCATGGTGATCTTCGCCACCGCCTACTCCGACTACGCCGTCGAGGGGTTCCGCCTCGACGCGGTCGACTACCTGCTCAAGCCCATCTCGTTCGCCGACTTCAGCCGCGCGGCGGCCAAGGCCAACTCGCTCTACGAGCTGCGCCACGGCCAGCGGCAGGGACAGGCGCCCGCCGAGGCCGAGCCGCGCGACCGCGAGTATATCTCCGTGAAGGCCGACTACAAGACCTCGCTGGTGAAGATCGCCGACCTGGTGTGGCTCGAGAGCGAGAGCGAGTACGTGCGCATGCACCTCGCGGACGGTTCGACGCTCACCACCCTCTTCCGGCTCAAGAACATGGAGGCGGCCCTACCGTCGGAGAGCTTCATGCGCGTGCACCGCTCCTACATCGTCAACCTGCGCCGCATCACCGGCTATGCGCGCGGGCGCGTCTACCTCGACAACGCCGAGTACGTGCCTGTGGGCGAGAACTACAAGGAGCAGTTTCTCGCCTACATCGAAAAGAATTATCCCAATCTGTAAAAGAGGGCTGCCTGAACGCTGCGGCGCCCCGCCGCGCGCCTACCCCAGCCGCGGGAAGACTTTCAGCGGGCGGTAGGCGCCGTCGCGCTGCTCGTAGCAGTAGTGGGTCAGGCCGTTGGTGAGCACCACGTAGCGGGCGCCGACGACCGAGTTGTAGCGCACGGCCTGCTCCCACACGCGGCGGTCGATCGCCACGTCGGCGGCCTTGCACTCGGCCACCAGCAGCGGGCGGCAGTCGGCCCCGACGACCACCGCGTCGGCGCGCTGGGGCTGACCGTTGAGCGGCACGGCATACTCCTCGACGATGCGCCCCAGGGGCGCGCCGCAGCCCGTGACCAGGTAGGAGACCAGGTGGCGCCGCACCCACTCCTCGGGGGTGAGCACCAGCCACGCGCGGCGCGTCTCGCACCACACCTCCGTCACACCGCCGCGCTCGCGCGCGCGGAGCCGTATGGCAGGGAAATTGAGTCGGGGAAGCGAGGACATGCGTCGTGAATTGAAAAAAATGCCGTATCTTTATCGGCAAATATAGGACAAAAATATGAGATCACTGCTTGCGATCACGCTCTTTTTCGGGTTGGGCGCCGGCGTCGCCTTCGGGCAGCTCCCGTCGCTCGGCACCGAGCCGCCGCGCGGCCCGCTCTATCCCGCCCCCACGGCTCCGCTGGCCGCCGACTCCATGCGCGGCGACAACGCCTACATGCGCCGCATCGCCGAGTGGACGCCCTGCGACGGCGGCGTGAGCGCCCCCTTCACCGTGCCCTTCGCCTGGGCCAACCGCCAGGTGCTGCTGCGCATCTGCTCGGCACCCTCCGACTACGACGTGCGCGTCAACGGCCGCACGGTGGCCTACGTGGCCGACGGCAGCGTGCCCGCCGAGGTCAACGTCACGCGCGCGGTGCAGGAGGGGCGCAACGAGGTGGAGATCCTCCTGCGCCAGACGCCCGCGCTGGCGCAGATCGAGAGCTGGGAAAGCGGCTCGGAGCCCCGGCAGCCGGGCGCCGCGTGGGTGCTGAGCCAGCCGACGCTGCGCGTGCGCGACGTTGTCGCCCGTACCTGGCGCGCGGCCGACGAGAGCGACTACACGGCCGAGGTGGCCATGGTCGTGAAGAGCGAGGCGCTCAACCCGCGCACCTCGCGGCTGTGGTACGAGCTCCTCTCGCCCGCCGGCACGGTAGCAGCCTCGGGGCACCGCGACATCACGCTCGACATGCGGCGCGAGGACACGGTGCGCTTCCTGGCCCACCTGCCCGCCGATTCGCTCTGGAGCGCCGAGCGGCCCCAGCGCTACACGCTGCGCCTGAAGACGCAGCACGAGGGGCGCTACGACGAATACACGGAGTTCCGCCTGGGGCTGCGCAGCGCCGAGCTGCGCGACGGGCAGCTGCTCGTCAACGGCAGCTCCGTGACGCTGCGCACGGCCTCGGTCTCGCCCGGCGCCACGGCCGCCGAGCTGGCCAACGTGCGCCGCTCGGGCCGCAACGCCGTGGTGCTCGCCCCGGGCACGGTCGCGCCGTCGCTCTACGAGACGTGCGACACGCTGGGGCTCTACGTCGTGGCCACGGCGGCCATCGACGCCCGGCGCGGCGGCGACTCGCGGCGCGTGGGCGGCTCGCCGGCCAACGATCCGGCATGGCGCGAGGCCTTCATCGAGCGGGCCCGCAACAGCTACCACACCGCCAAGCGCCACCCGTCGGTGGTGGCCTTCCTGCTGGCGCGCAACGCCGCCAACGGCATCTGCCTCTACGAGAGCTACCTGGCCATGAAGGCCGAGCAGGAGACGCGCCCGTTCGTCTACCCCGAGGCCGCCGGCGAGTGGAACAGCGACCATCTGTCGATCGAATAGGAACCGGCCAGCCGGATTGAACCGACGGGACAGACGGGATAGACGACCGGCCGGACGAGACAGGCCGGGGAGATCGGACAGACCAGACAGACCAGACAGACCAGGTTGACCGGGAGATCGAAGACCGAAGGAGAGGCAACAACGCCTCTCCTTTTTTCATCGACCGTCGGGCCCCGGGCCCGGCACAGGCGCTTCGGAGCGCAGGAAGGCCCCGCCCGCACAATCAGCATAGGGCCGCCACCCGTCCACACCCGCAGCCGCCCCGCCCTTGCAACCGCCTCGACGGCTCGCCCCGGCACACCTGCCCGCCCGACATCCTGCGCCCGCCCCGCCGCGCGGTAACCGATCCTGCACAGCAACCGCACACCCATCCACAGCCCAGCCGCCCCGCAGCCAATCCTCCCCGCGCCGCCCCCGACCACCCACAAACGCCCCGGGCACCCGCACCGCCCCACAACAGACAGCCGCACAACCGCCCAACCCCGCACAAACCGCGCAACCACACGAGCACACGAAAAAGCCCCCGCACCTGATGGTGCGGGGGCCCGGTCATCGACCGATAGCGGCTGCGCGGGGCGAGCGCCCGAAGGCATCGCAGGCAGCCCTACCGGCGCCTAAGCGAGGTTACTCCAGCGGATAGCCGGCCGATACCTGCCAGTAGGGGTTCTGGTAGTAGCTCGAAGTGGCGGCCACCTCGTTGGCATCGGCAGCCACGAGCTGCAACTCCTCGAAGCCGAGCGGCGAGAGGTAGTAGGCCTTCTTCCAGCCGTAGCCGTCGTAGAGGTCGTTGCTTTCCCGGCTGCGGCGCAGCGGACGGAGGTATTTGCCGTCCTCCTTGGGCGATACGTTGGCATCGGTGGTCATGTCGTAACGCAGCGGGTTGTTGCCGCCGGCGTCGGCCGCCGTATTGTCCTCGCTGTACTGAGCGTAGTTCTTATAGGCCTCGTCCCACAGGTTGATACCCTCGACGATGTACTTCTCGACGAGCAGACGGTCGAACGAACGCCAGCGACGCAGGTCGTCGAAGCGGAAGCCCTCGCCGGCCAGCTCGCAACGACGCTCGCGACGGATGTTGTAGAGCGTAGCGTCGACCTGCTGGTCGCCCGACCATACGTCGAGGTGCTGCTGCTCGATCTCCTTGGCCATGATGGTGGCCTGGATCGTCTTGTCGAAGTCCTGGTCCACGCCCGCACGCTCGCGAATACGCTTCCAGTAGCCCTCGGCCACGGCGTCGAGCGAACCGTTCAGCTCGTAGCAAGCCTCCATGTAGTTGAGGTAGGCCTCGGCCGTACGGAATACGGGGCAGGCGTTCGATGCGAGCAGGTCGTCGGATACGCACTGCGACGAGTCGTAGCAGTAGAACTTGCGCGAGCGGTAGCCCGTGATGTCGACGTTCTGGGCGTTCGAGTAGGTGATGCCCACGGGACCGAGCTTCACGACCTCGCCCGTCTCGGCGACGGTCTTGTAGGCCATGTCGGAGTACTGCACGTTATCCTCGCCCCATACGAAGAGCTGGAGACGCTCGTCGCGGTCGGTCTTCTCGAGCATGATCGAAGCATCGCCACGCTGTGCGTAGGCGGCATCGGCATAGATCGGCAGACCGTTCTTCATCAGGTAGGCGTTGACGGCGCTGCGCGTGATACCGTCGTTGTTACCCATCTTCAGACGGTTGATCGCGTTGTGCGAAATGCTCTGCGACTTGTCGTAGGTACGCCACAGCAGCACCTCGGGGATCGAGTTCTGCGGCAGCTTGGCCTCGGGCGAGAACATCTCGAAGTAGGGGTTCCAGCCATAGAGCACGCCCACCGTAGGATCGAACTGGTGCGAGTTGGCCGTCAGCGTCGGAACGGCGTCGACGACTGCCTTCGCAGCCTTCATGGCCGCGTCGAGGAAGAAGGCGATCTCACCGTCGATGTCGAAGGTCTTGCCCTGGTTGTAGGACTTGTCGGCACCGCCCCAGGTGGCATCGCCCGGCACGCGGCCCGTACCCCGGTGGTACTTCTCGAAGGTAGCCTCGAAGAGCGCCACGCGCGACTTGAGCAGCAGCGCGACCTCCTGGCCGATGCGCTCGCGGTTGACGTCGGCGGCCGGCTTGAGCTTGCCGCAGGCCGTATCGAGATCCTTGAGGATGAAGCGTGCCACCTCGTTGCGCGGAGCGCGCACGGCGTGGTCGCGCAGCACCTGCGTGTCGTCGGGCAGCACCTCCTCGATGATCGGCAGGTCACCGTAGTTCACCAGCGCGTTGTAGTAAGCCAGCGCACGGAAGAAGTAGGCCTCGCCCAGGTAGTGGTCGAGCATGCCGTCGTTGTTGGTGATCTGGTCATAGGTCGACTTCACCCGATTGATCAGGAAGTTCCACGTACGGATGGTCCCGTATCGGCTGGTGAGCACCTGGCTGGCGCCCGACTGCCACAGCCCGGCAAAATAGTTCGTATTGCCGCGGCCGGTGATGAAGCTGTCGGTGTTGTCGTCGTTTCGGTTGACGTTGTGGGGCCAGCCGCCGTCGTGGTACATGCAGTTGCCCTGGGGAGTTACCAGCTGCGAAGCATAGTAGTTGATCACGTAGGCACCCACCTGGTCGGACGTTTTGTAGTAGGAATCCGGCGTGATGTTGGTGAGCGGCTGACGATCGAGCCACTTGTCGCACGACGAGAGGCCCATCCCGCTCGCAGCTACGAGCGAGCAGATCAATATTTTCTTGAAATTCAATTTCATATTGCCGTTCGTTGATTAGAAGTTAATATTGGCACCGAGCGAAATCGTGCGCTGCGTGGGATAGAGCTTGCCGGGACCCCAGTCGCCGCCGAGCAGCTCGGGATCGAAGATGCTGCTGAGGCTCGTGCCGGTCCACATGTTGTCGCACGAGAGGTAGATGCGCACCGACTCCATGCCGGCCTTGCTGGTCCACTTCTTGGGCAGCGTGTAACCGATCTGGAAGTTCTTCAGACGGATGTAGGAAGCATCCTGGAGATAGCGCGTCTGCGTCTGCTTGTTCTTGCCGCCGTTGTTGAAGTAAGCCTTCGGATAGTAGGCGTCGCGGTTGTCGGGCGACCAGTAGTCGAGGTGCTCCTTGAAGGCGCACGACTGCCACATGCCGCCGTCGGCACCCCAGAAGTAGGGACCCGAGAGCCAGTAGTCGCGCTTCATCACGCCCTGGAAGAAGATCGAGAAGTCGAGGCCCTTCCACTGTGCGTCGAGCATCAGACCGAAGTTGTAGCGCGGCGTCGAGTTACCGATCACGCGCAGGTCGCCGTGATCCATGAGCGTGTTGCTACCGTTGTTGACGACGCCCTCGTCGATCACCTCGCCATTCTCGTCGTAACGATCCACAAGGTTCTTGTACATGATGTCGCCGGCGCCCCAGCCCGAACCCCAGTTGGGACGGTTGTTCTGCAGGTGGTTGTCCATCTCCTCCTGGGTCTGGGCGATACCTGCGGTGGTATAACCCCAGATCTCGCCGCGCATGGCACCTGCATAGTACTGCGAGAGCGAGCCCGTCTTATTGGGATAGCGCAGGATCTTCTGCTGGTTGTCCGAGAGGGTGAAGCGGGCGCCGTAGGTGAAGTCCTTGCCGATCTTGTCGCGCCAAGCCAGCTCGAGCTCCCAACCGTAGGAGCGCATATCGCAGTTGTTGACGGCGGGAGCGCTCGTACCCAGGATCGACGGCAGCGTCGGAGCCGGACCGACCATGTCGTAGGTCGAACGCTGGTAGTAGCTGAACGCACCCGTGAAGCGGTTCTTGAACATGGCGAAGTCGAAACCTACGTCCCAGCTCTCGACCGTCTCCCACGTCAGCACGTCGGAAACGATACCCGGCAGACCGGCCGTGTTGAGCTTCTCGCCGCCGATAAGCCAGCCCGAGCTGAGGGCGCCGGTGCTCTGCGTCTGGTAGAAGGGATAGTAGGAGTCGATGGTGTTGTTACCCAGCTGACCCCACGAACCGCGGAGCTTCAGCATGCCCACCAGGTCGGTGTAGTCGGCCATGAACTCCTCGCGTGCGATGTTCCAACCGAGCGAGAACGAGGGGAACGTACCCCACTGCTTGTCGCCCACGAAGCGCGACGAGCCGTCGTAACGCACGTTGATCTCGGCCATGTAGCGCTCCTTGTAGTTGTAGTTGATACGACCGAAGAAGCCGGCCAGAGCGAGCTCCGACTTGCTGTTGCTCGCCTTGAAGTTCTTCTGCGTGATCGACAGCTCGGGCACGTCGGGCGTGATGAGGTCCTCGCCGAAGCCGCGCAGGTAGTCGTTCTTGTAGAGCTCACCGTTGAAACCGACGAGCACCTTGAAGTAGTGGCCGTTGATCTCCTTGGCGTAGTCGGTCATGATGTTGGTCGAGAAGTAGTCCTCCGACCAGCGCTGCTCCGACACCTCCGAGTAGCCGGCGGCACCGCCGTTCCACGACAGCAGATAGGGGGTGTTGTCGACGTAGTAGCCGTAGATGGGGAGCACCTCCCAGTGGTTGGCGCGCGTCATGTGGCGGAGGCTGCCGTCGAGGGTGATGTGCCAATCCTTGACGGGCTCGAAGACGAACTGCATCTGGTTGGTGTAGTAGTCCTTCTGGTTACGCTCCTTACCGCCGTCCTGGAGCTGGATGGTCTCCATCTCGGGGAAGAGGTGGCCGTTGGGATCGTAGACCGGGTTGGTCGGCCAGCGGCGAGCGATGTTGTGGAAGAAGAGGCCCGTCATGTAGGTCGGGCGGCTGTAGTCCTCGCGCGTCCACTTGGTGGTGTAGTTCATCGTAGCCCACTTGGCGAGCTTGGCCGAGATCTTACCCGTCATCGTGTAGCGGTCGAAGTTGTCCTCGCCGAAGGCGATCAGACCGTTCTGGCCGAGGAAGTTGCCCGAAACGTAGTAGGTCACCTTGTCCGTACCGCCGCTCAGGCTGAGGTTGTGCTCCTGCGAGGGAACCCAGTTCTTGTAGAAGGTGTCGAACCAGTCGGTGTTGGCGAAGGCGTTGCCGTAGGCGTCGTACTTGTTGCTGCCCATGTTGGCCTTGACGCCGTAGTACTCGTCCTTGGTGGGATCGGTGTAGCCGCCCGACATGTAGGTCTTGATGCGGTTGAGGGCCTCCTCGTTGAAGACGGCACCGTTACCGTCGTTGGAGTTGGCTACGTTCCAGTAGCTGGCGAAGGTGTAGGAGTCGACCATCTCGGGGATCTGGATGGCGTCGGAGAAACGGACGTTACCCGTGTAGTTCACGCGCACCTTGTCCGACTTGCCGCCCTTGGTGGTGATGAGGATCACACCGAAGGCCGCACGGGCACCGTAGATCGACGCCGAAGCGGCGTCCTTCAGGACCGAAACGCTCTCGATATCGTTGGGGTTGACCGTGTTCATGTTGCCCTCGATACCGTCGATCAGAACGAGCGGGCTGCCACTCGAACCCGAACCGATGGTACCGGCACCGCGGATCGAGATCGACATCTCGCTGTCGAGCGTACCGCCGCTGTTGCCGATCGACATCGTAAGGCCCGGGATCTGACCCTGGAGAGCCTGCGATACGTTCTGCACGGGACGCGACGCGAAAGCCTTCGAGTCGACCATCGAGACGGCACCCGTCACGTTGGTCTTCTTCTGTACGCCGTAACCTACGACGACCACCTCGTCCATGATCTGGGCATCCTCGACCATGACGATCTCCAGGGGCGTACCCTTCCATACGACCTCCTGGGCTACATATCCGATGAAGGAGACCTGAAGTACGTCTCCGTTCTTTACGCCGGGCAGCGTGAAGGCGCCGTCAGCGCCCGTAGAAACACCATTGGTCGTGTTTTTCTGCACGACCGAGGCTCCGATAATACCCCCCCCCTCAGCATCTTTCACGACGCCTCTGGCGCCGCTCTGAGCCGACACGGGAGCGACGAAACACAGTGCCGCAACCAGCATCAGGCCGCGACATGCCGCATAAATTGTCGATTTCAAATTCATTTGTTGTTTGGTTTAAATTGGACTAGTAAAAACGTGTTGCGTTTGAGTTTCAGGTTGTCTTTTTTCGGTTCTTTCTACATAAATTATTTTTTAAATTTTATTAAAATATGCCGAGGCGATCGGTTCGCCCCGCCGTTCGCCGAA
>Ga0137306_101457_pt1 | contig 23907 bp, 22 predicted proteins | sample Inofroosms_March_FD_97187 | JGI IMG/M metagenome (GOLD analysis project Ga0137306, IMG submission 97187) | Mouse cecal microbial communities from Vienna, Austria - N-Acetylneuraminic and N-Acetylglucosamine D2O microcosms_March | ecosystem: Host-associated > Mammals > Digestive system > Large...
TACATTGTGGCATGAAGTGCCTCCTTAACATAAAAGGAGGAATGCGGAATGTTAGGCGCTTTGATTCAAAATGCACAGGAAAACAGTGAGGAGGATATGCTGGCTTTGATTGAAAGGTTCAAGCCTTTAATGGTAAAATATGCAAGAAAGTTGAATTATGAGGATGCGTACAATGATATTGTTCTGTGCTTCATAACACTAATCAAATCTCAAAATCTTTGTAAACTGGTAAGTAAGGCAGATAATATAATTGTTACATATATAAATCACAGCATTATTAATTTCTACAATAAAAAAATTCCCAAAATTATCTCCCGTAAAAATGAAGTAGTAATGTCAGAACTCACGGAAGAACAGCAATATTTTATAGAGGTAAAGACAGCACAGGAAAATGAGATAGATATCATTAATGAGTACGGTCTGACACAGCTGCTGACAGAAAGTGAGCAGTTATTGATTTATCAGGTTTATGTGGAAGGGTATACAATTTCAGAGCTTGCCAGATGCCAAAATCGGACACGTCAGGCAGTCAATCAGCAAAGAATCAGAGCAGTCAATAAAATTAAGTCATGTCTAATAGGATAAGGTGCGTTAATGACTCCTGTTGACTTTAAGTGTTGTGTTTGTTAGAATGTTGATGCAATAATAGTTTACCACTGACCGATTTGTGGTATATAAATGGTTGGCGGTATAAAAGTGGTTGGATTAAAAACTTAGTCCTTCGCCGCAGGGTGGAGGATTTTTTCTGCCAATAAAATATTACACAAAGGATATACTAATGAATAAGAAAGTATTATTTCAAGAGTTATATGATAAAACATATTCTAATCTCCGACGTTTTGTCCAGTGCAGAAGTAGAAGTCCGCATATAGTGGATGATATTTTACAAGAAATCTATCTGGAAACATTCCGTCATATCAATGAGTTGTCAACACATGAAAATCAGATTGGCTGGATATATAAAACTGCTGAATATAAAATAAAAAAGTTAAACGAAGTTTATGACCGGAATATGTCCAGAGAAATTAGCTGTGCAGATTTTGAAGAACCATTTATTGAGGATAATACAGAAGATATTGGAAAATTGGATGAATACAGGCAAATTTTAAAAGAGGATGAATTTGCCCTTGTGATGAAAAAGTATGCGGAAGGATATTCTTATAAGGAGATTGGACAAATGACTGGAAATACGGAGTCTGGCAGTAAGATGAGGATTGTAAGACTTGTTGAAAAACTGAGAAAAAATATAGGTGGGCTTAGCAATAAGCTTTTTTTTATTTTTATTTAAATTCCGTTACTTTTTGCTAGGTTGCAGGAATGAATAAGTGAAGGAGGTAAAAATGGAGTCATTAAACAGAACTCCCAATAAATATCAGAGTAAAGGAGATGATATAAATTTAAGAGCTAAATTAAATGAGCTTCTTGAAAAAGAACTTGAACAATCCCCTGATAAAATAGATACAAAAAAAATCGATGCAGTTGTTGAACTTTTAAATCATTTGGAAACGGATGAAACGAAAGTTCAGGAAATCCCAAAGGAAGAGTTTGCCGACAGGTATCTTAAAGGAATCTTCAGGTATAAGAAAAAAAGGACACGATATTCTAAAGCCGCAATATTTTTTATTGGACTCATTCTCTGTGTCAGCGTTTGCAATCTGATTTCGGTGAGAGCTACGAGTAAGAGCTTGTTTCATTTCGTCAAAGAAAAAGCATATCTTATTTATTTTGAGACGGTTGGAACAAGTAGTGAGGAATCAGACAGCAGAGAAACGACAACTCAGCTTCGTGATGTGTCAGAAAGCGTATACGAATCATGGGAAGAAATGATAGAGGATAGGCCAATTCAAATTTTAATCCCTTCATACATACCAGACGGTTTGGAAGCAATGTCTGTTCATGTTCAGGGAATAACTGAGAAGGATATAGGGATTTCCAGACAGTATACAGATGGGGAACATTATGTGATATTTATGATAAGAGCAATGAGTGGATATGGAAAAATGTTATATTCTGAGGATAAAAATGCGGAACTGCTAGAAAAGAAAATAGTGAATGAATGCGATGTATTCTTATATGGGCTGAATGATAAATTGCAGGCAGTTTTTGAGAATAATCAATTCATGTACTGTATTGAATCGAATATGAATGAAACTGAAGTGATTAAGATGATTGAAGAAATGAGGTAAGAACGTGAAAAAAGTATTATGTCTGATATGCACACTTGCTTTACTGATATTTCCTGCACAAGTTTATGCAATGGAATTGCCTGATGGGGAAAAGGTAAAAATCTTGACTGCGGAAGAGGCAGAAAGATTGTATTATGAGCTGACTTTTAGAGAAGTAATACAGCCTAAAAGCGATTTAGGAGTTTGTGATATTTGCATTTCTGAAAGTAATGGAGAGCTAATAGTTGTATATTCTACAACCTGTCGTGGAATAGCAGAAAAGATTGGTGTGCGCAACATGACTTTACAGCAGAAAAAAGGACTCTTATGGAAAGAGGTGGTTCTCAGAAGTGAGTACTCTGAAAACACTGACGCTTACTTTGGCGGATTCATTTTAGAGGCACCCGAAATTGGAGGAAAGTATAGGGTTAAAGGAACGCACTATATTATAAAGGATTCTGTAGAGACATCAAGATATGCAGAGACAGATACATTTGTGATGCCAGACAAGTAGTCAGAATAGGAATCAAATCACAAATTAAATAAACTATCAAAAAAAGGACTGGATAAATTAATGTTCAGTCCTTTTGATATGTTTACAATTTTCCATAAAAGACCTCTTTTATAATGGAAAGAAGGAGGTGTAATCATGGACAATACGGAAATTGCAGTAAAGCTTGAAGCACATGAACATGAGATAGAAGCACTTAGGCATAGAACCAAGGATGTAGAGCAGCTTACCATATCTATGAACCGGATTACAGTGAGTATGGAGGGGATAATGACGGATATCGAACAACAGAGTAAACGTTTACAGATGTTGGAGAAAGTGCCGATTGAGACGGTAAAGCTGTTAAAAACGGCTGTACTTACAGCGATTATTAGCGGTGTGATAGGAGCAATTTTGTCAGCGGTTATGTCAGCGATATAGGAGGAATTAAATGAATAATGTAAATATCAGAATATGGTGTAAAGCAGCAGGAATACGGGCATTCAAAACAATGGCGCAGTCTGCAGCTGCAATGATTGGAACAACGGTTGTAATGAGCAGTGTTGAATGGGATATGGTAATTTCTTCCTCTGTGCTGGCGGGGATTCTGTCCCTGCTCACTTCCATTGCAGGTTTACCAGAATTAAGAGAGGAGTAGGAGGGAAATCAAATGGTAGTAGGAGTAAACTGTGGACACACAATAGAGGGCGTCGGCTGTGGGGCAGTTGGTTTGTTCAGCGAATCAGAATATACAAGAAAAGTCGGATACGTGTTGATGGAACTTTTGAAAAATAATGGTGTATCTGTGATAGACTGCACCATAGACAGGGCAGTATCACAGTCAGCATATTTAAAGGCAGTTGTAGATTTGGCAAATGATCAGAAGCTTGATTATTTTGTTAGCATTCATTTTAATGCGTCAGTAGGACATGCGGCAAAAGGGGTAGAACTGTATACTTATAAAGGCAGAAAATATCAGGATGCACTTGATATATGTGGAAATTTGTCACAGCTTGGATTTGAAAACAGAGGAGTTAGGGATGGCAGTGGCCTTTATGTGATACGAAAGACAAAGGCAAAAGCAGTCTTAATAGAAATCTGTTTTTGTGATAATTACGAGGATGTCCAGATCTATCATCAGTCAGGAGGTGAAACAGTCGTAGCGAAAGCAATCTATGCGGGGATACATAAGCAAGTTGAGAATGACCACATTCCCTTTGATGAGTATGTGGGAATGATTGCAGTCCGGGACTGGGAGAAGCGCAAAATTATGCTGCCGTCTGTAGTAGTTGCACAGGCGGTCAAAGAATCTGGGTGGGGGACATCAGAGCTTGCCCAGAGGGCGAAAGCACTTTTTGGGATAAAGCAGAATGGCTGGACAGGAAAGACTTATATCAAAGCTGCCACAGAACAGAATATAGATGGCAGTATTTATACAATGGCAAATACGATCTGGCGGGCGTATGACAACTGGGAACAGTCAGTACTTGACCACAATAATTACATTGCATCGCGCAGTACTGATGGCGGAAAGACGCTGCGGTATGCCGAAATTATAGGGTGTGAGGATTATAAGATGGTATGTGAGGGATTACAGAGATTCGGGTATGCGACATCTGTAAATTATGCAGAGTCTTTAATTCATGATTATATTGAAAAATATCACTTTGACAGATTTGACAGGATTTTATGTTAAATTGCATATTTTTCCGAAAGTGAGAAAGAATAACATAAGCAATAGCTATCAGAACTAAGTAATCTCATGGAGGAATTGTATGAAAAAGAAAATGAATAAGAAAAGTGTAACGGTCAAAAAAGCAGCACTTGCCACAGTGTGCCTTGCATGTGTACTCTCTGTGTCAGCCTGCGGCAAAAAGGATAACAGGAATGACAACAAGGACCCCATCACAGGGGAGAGCCAGACGCAGTCCAATGATGGGAACGGCAGTGAGGCTGGCACCGATGGGAGCAATGAAGGCGGTTCAGACACCGCAGCGGGAGATCACAGTGAGTTTGAGGCGATGATTGGCGACGAGAACACCGACCCCAACAGTATTATTGATTACATTAACACCAATATTGCAGGGGCAGCAGTCAGTGATGTGAAGAATTTTTTCACAGGGCTTTTGGGCTTTGGCGATGATATCAGAAACATTGATTTCACACGGCTTGAGGACAGCAGACAATATATGCCGGAGGACATGATTGCATTTATGGATTTGATGCGGCTTGAGAGGGACACACCATCTATGGCCATGTCCGACGAGGAAAACAGAAAAGTGATCAACATGACGCTGTCCGAACTGCTTGAGCGTGCCCGCCTGTTTGAACAGCATCTTGAGAAATATCCAAACAATGTGTCCACAGATGCGGCGGCAAGAATGTATGAGGAGATTGCAACCAGTGCAATCAGCGGCGGATATAACAAAGAAGAAGGCGTAGAGCATTATTATAAAGGCGAGTCCAATGATGTGATTGACCAGAAGGCATTGCAGTATTACCAGCAGTTTGTGCAGGCAAACCCGGACAGCAATCTGGCAAAGATTGTCACAGAGTATATCAATGTACTGCAATCGAATGATTTTAAAATTAATGACAGCATGGAGGATTTTTATAGAGGACTGCATGGGAGACTGAATGTAAACAATCTCACCAGTCATGGAACAAATACCGGAACAAACGGCACTGGAAATGGCAGCATGAACAACGGCACCAATAATAATACACAAAACAACGGCATGGAAAACAGCAGCATAGAAAACAGCAGTACAGAAAATAGCAATACAGAAAGCAGCAGCACGCCAGACAGCGGTGCGGACAATACTGCAAAAAACAATATCAATGCTGTTGACACCGTGATTCAGGGCACCATAAACCGATAGGAACCATTTGACATTTTCCGGCACCTGTGATAGTGTGAAAACAAAAAGGATGTGGGAAAAATGCCATATATTATGACATTAGTGTCACTTTTTGCAGCGGACAGCGCGATGAAGAGCTGGATTGAAAAGACAGACACCGTATCGGAATCTCAGGAGAGGGCAGTGTTTCAGGGTGTTGCGTTCAAGCGGTATCACAACCGCGGCGCAATGATGAATCTCGGGGAGGAACGGCAGCAGCTTGTGGCGGTGCTCTCTCTCGTGTTTAGCGCTTTTGTGACAGGCATTTTTGCAGTGACACTTGGCATGAAGGGAAAGCGGCTGCTAAAAACTGGGCTTGCCTTGATCTTGGGCGGTGCCTACAGCAACACCTACGACCGCCTTCGGCGCAAGTATGTTGTGGATTATATCACATTTCCAAAGATTAGCACAATGGTGTTTAATCTGTCAGATTTTGGCATTATGATAGGCGCTATGCTGTTGACCATCAGTGAACTAAGCGGCGGACAGGACTGACTTGTCTGCCGTTTTTATGCACATGGGCGTCCATTCGTCCCCTATTGAATCTTCCAAGCGTTCTTGTTATAATGATGACGAATTGTTTCGCCGTGAGCACCAAATGGGCGCACTGCTGCGCCCTGAAAGGAATAACCAAATGACAGAGCAGGATTATATCAATGAACAAATCAGGCTGAGTGCACAGCTTCATATAGAAAATACAGTCAATCCGGCACAGGTTCAGGCGGTGGCAGGCGTTGATCTGGCGTACTGGAAGGAAGCGGACGGGCAGGAGTACGCCGTCTGCTGTATTGTGGTGATTGACTATCATACTGCCCAAGTACTTGAGACAGCCAGCCACGCAGATCAAATCAATGTGCCGTACATACCGGGCTGTCTGGCATTTCGGGAAATACCGCTGTTTCTCCAAACGTACCAAAAAGTCACAGTTCCGCCAGATGTCCTCTTTTTTGACGGCAATGGCTATCTGCACCCAAGGCATATGGGGCTTGCAGCACACGCAGGCATTTTGATACAAAAACCGACAGTGGGCATCGCAAAAAGCTATCACCGTATTGCGGGGGTGGATTTTGTCATGCCGCCCAACGAAGAGAGGGCATACACCGATATCGAAATCAACGGCGAGTGTTACGGGCGGGCCCTGCGCACCCACGTCAATGTCAAACCCGTTTTTTTATCTGTCGGCAATGCGATTGACATTGAGACTGCGATGCAGATGACAAACCATATGATTACAAAAGAAAGCCATGTGCCAGTTCCGACAAGGCTCGCAGATTTGATGACGCACGAAAAGCGCAAAGAATTACTTCAAAAAGGAGTTATGGGATAAAAGGCAAAATCCGTTCGGCGATAAACACTGCCGCGCACGCAGCCAGCGCGACGATGAGCAGACTTTTTCCTCTATAGGCGGCAATCACAGCAGTCACAAGCCCTGCGAGTGCCGAGTAAATGCTTGCGGTGGCGTGCAGGATAGCCGGAAACGTCATGGCGGCAAGACAGGCATAGGGCACATAATATAAAAAAGACTTGATATAATTGCTGGTAATCTCTTTTTTGGACAATGCCAGAGGCAGCATTCGAATCAAATAAGTCACCCCTGCCATGACGAGAATATATAGATAGATGTTGTGCGTCATTTTAGTTTTCTCCTTTGTTTCCTTCCTCTTGAATTGGCTTTAACCATGCTGCGATGCCTGCGACCGCGACCGTTGTGATAATGATGACAAAGCCCGATGAGACTTGGCTGAGTACCGGGAGGACAGAAAAAAGAAAACTCAGTCCCATAGCGGACAAAACGACAGTCAGAATCGTGCGGTCCTGCCGTGCAGGCGGTATGATGATGGCAAGGAACATGCCGTAGATCGCAACCCCGAGGGCGCTGATCACAAAGGCGGGCAGCAGTGTTCCAGAGACGGCGCCCGCCAGTGTACCCAGAACCCAGCCGGGAACAGCGACGCTGGTGATGCCGTAGTGGTAGGCTGGCTTTAGGGTGCTGTTCAGGCTGGCATCGAGTGCAAAGATTTCGTCTGTCACGCTGTAAGCCATAAGATAGCGGTGCCAGTTCGGCGCAGAGCGGTCCAGCTTCTGTGCGAGTGAAAAGGACATCAGGCAGTAGCGCAAGTTAATGACTAATTGAGTCAATGCAAGCTCGATGAACGTGCCGCCTGCGGCGATAATGCCCAGTCCTGAGAATTGTCCGGCAGAGGTAACGTTTGTCAGCGAGATCAACATTGCCTGCAAGATGCCAAGCCCCTTGGTGACAGCCTCCATGCCAAATGCAAAGGACACGGCAAAGTAGCCCAATGCAACGGCAACGCCGTCGTGCAGTCCGTTTTGGTAATCTTTTGTTCTCAAAAGTGTTTCCTCGATTCTAACATAATATAGAAATATACTATCACTTTACGATCAAAATAGCAAAGATTTTTTTGTTGTTGACGCCTGCACAGGATTCCTGAATATTCCTTTACAGTTTTTAGAGAATTGGATATAATGATAACAGTACAGGTGAACAGGTATGTGCAGGCGTATTTATTTGGCAAGACAGCATGGGGGATATATATGAAAATCAGGGAAATCATGGAAACACTGCAATTAAATAAACTATTGGATAAAGGTGACAGAACGTACAACCAGCTCATGACGCCGTGGGGAGAACAGCTTGACAGAGAGCAGACTACAGTCGCGCTGACAGAATACCCAAGACCACAGCTTGCGCGCAAGAACCATATCATCTTAAATGGAAGCTGGAAATACGCATTCACAAGTGACGATGACCAGCCCGTCATCTGGGACGGTGAGATCCGTGTGCCATTTTCGCCGGAGACGTATCTGTCAGGCGTGCAGCGCCAGCTCAAACCAGATGAATATCTCTGGTATGAGCGCAAGCTCATGATTGACTGGATTCCAGTGGATAAGCGGCTGCTATTGAATTTTGGCGCCTGCGATGAGCGCTGCCGCGTCTATGTCAATGGCACGCTGGCGGGAACGCATTCCGGCGGCTATCAGGCATTTACCATAGACGTCACGGACTATATAGAGACTGGAAGGAACACGCTTCGCATCTGTGTACAGGACAAAAGTGACACCTCTTACCATGGGCGGGGAAAACAGATGCTCAAAAACGGTGGAATGTTTTACACGGCGCAGAGCGGCCTGTGGCAGACTGTATGGTGCGAGTGGGTGCCCGAAATTTATATACAAGAGCTGCGCATCACGCCGGATTATGACAAGGACTGTGCCACTATTGAAATCACTTCCAACAAATACAATGAAAACCGGGAAGGACAGAGCCCTGGCAGGATTCCCTGCAAAATCCTGTTATTTGACCAGAACCAAGTCGCACTAGAGCAAAAGATTTCCGTTCTGCCTGATGAAAAAACGAGTATACAATTAAATATCCAAGACAAAAAAAGCTGGTCGCCAGAACACCCGTTTTTGTACGAGCTTCGCATCGTGTACGGGGAGGATATGGTGGAGAGCTATTTTGGTATGCGCCTTTTTACCGCAGAGCCAGACAGCAACGGCATTCCAAGGCTGTGCCTCAATCACCTGCCCTATTTCCAGAAGGGCATCTTAGACCAAGGCTATTATCCCGAAAGCCTCCTGACGCCCGTGAGCGACGAGGCGATGATTTATGACATCGAGACTGCCAAGGCAAAGGGATTTAACATGATACGGAAGCACTGCAAAATAGAACCGATGCGCTGGTATTATCATTGTGACAGACTTGGAATGCTTGTCTGGCAGGACATGATCAACGGCGGGACAAGCTACAACCTGATTAAGACCTGCTATATTCCGACGGTGCTGTTCCCGCTCCGCCATAAGAGGGACAATGATTACAGCTACACTTCAAGGGCGGACAAGGCTGGCAGGGAGGAGTGGAAAAAGGAATGTATCGAGACGGTCAGGCAGCTCTACAACTGCGTTTCAATTTGTACGTGGGTGCTGTTTAACGAAGGCTGGGGACAGTTTGACGCGAAGGAAAATACCGATATGGTGCGTGCAGTTGACAGCACGCGGATTATAGACGCTCACAGCGGATGGTTTGATCAGGACGCAGGCGACCTAAAGAGCGAGCATATCTATTTCTTTGAGCTTGTAACCAAGAAGAGCAAAAAGCCATATGTGATATCTGAGTTTGGCGGGATTTCGCTCGCAGTTCCTGAGCATACGTACTCTGACCGGTATTTTGGCTATGGCAGTCAGGGCGATCTGGAGGCGCTGAAAGCCGCGTACAACGAGCTTGACAGGAGAGTTCAGGAGTTGAAAAAAGAAGGGCTGTGCGCGTCAGTCTACACGCAGCTCACAGATATAGAGGAGGAAATCAATGGCATTATGACATATGACCGCAGAGTACTCAAACTGAGCGAGTAGAGAAGCTTCATCTTCTCTGCCCGCCCGTTGTGTGCACATATATATATGAAATTATACGGTTTTCAGATCAAATCCAAAATAACGCACTGCATTATTATATGAAATTCCTTTTACAATCTCTTCAAGCGTCTCCATGTCAGCCGGAAATTCACCATCCTCGACCCAGTTCCCAATCAGATTGCACAGAATACGTCTGAAATATTCATGTCTGGTGTAGGAGAGAAAACTCCTTGAATCAGTCAGCATTCCCACAAAACCTGAGAGGTTTCCAAGATTTGCAAGCGAGAGCATCTGCTCCTGCATGCCGGTCTTGTGATCGTTGAACCACCATGCGCTGCCCTGCTGGATTTTTGCATATGCCGAGGCGTCTTGGAAACAGCCAAGGATTGTTCCAATCGCCTGATTGTCATTGGGATTCAGGCTGTAGAGGATTGTCTTTGGCAGTTCGTCCGTCTTGCTGAGTGCATTGAGGAAATCCGCAAGCTGGTCGGACGGTGTGTAAGTATTGATGCAGTCGTATCCCGTGTCGGCGCCTGACTGCGCATAGCGCAGTGTGTTGTTGTCTCGCTTGCAGCCGTAGTGAAGCTGCATGACCCAGTTTCGGCGGTGGTACTCTCTGCCGGCATACAGCATAAACGCCGTCTTGTACTGCAACTCTTCAAGCGGTGTGACTGCCGCGCCTGTCAGCCGTTTTGCAAAAATGGCTTCAATCTCCTTGTCAGAGGCAGGCTGGTACATGACGTATGCAAGACCGTGGTCGGACACACAGCAGCCCGCAGCGGCAAAAAAGTCAAGCCGGCGGCGCAGCGCTTCTTTTAAGTCCTGAAACGAATGAATGGCAGTCTTGCTCACCGCGGCGAGTTTTTCGAGATACGCCAAGAAATCGGGCTTTTCGATATTCATTGCCCTGTCTGGCCTCCATGCGGGGAGCACCTTTACATCAAAGGTATCGTCAGCCGCTATTTTTTGATGGTACTCAAGGGAGTCCGCAGGGTCGTCCGTCGTGCAGAGCAAGGTGACGTTCGAGCGCTTGATCAGGCCGCGCACACGCATACTGTTCTCCTTGAGCTTTGCATTGCAGAGCGTCCACACCTCCTTGGCAGTGTTCTTGTTGAGAATGCCCGTGTAGCCAAAATAGCGCTGCAATTCTAAATGTGTCCAGTGAAAAAGTGGGTTGCCGATCGCCTTGCCGACACAGGCTGCCCACTTGAAAAATTTTTCCTCATCGGGCGCATCGCCGGTGATAAAAGCCTCCTCCACACCGCACGAGCGCATAAAGCGCCATTTATAGTGGTCGCCGCCGAGCCATACCTGCGTGATGTTGTCAAATCTGCGGTTGTCTGCGATTTCGGCGGGATTGATATGGCAGTGGTAGTCCAAAACAGGCGTTCTCTCCGCATACTTGTGATATAGCTCGCTTGCGGTTCTGGTCTGGAGTAAAAAGTCCTGATCCATAAATGCTTTCATGATGTTTCCTCCTCGCATTGAAAAATTTTTAAAAAGTAGTTCCTCTTTTGACCAGCTCTCCGGAGAAGATGACCTTCTGGGGCATTTCGTTATCATTTAAGATTCCAATCAATGTATTGACGATATGGTGGCAGAGGGTTTCCAGACGATTGTCAACCGTGGTGAGCTCTGGCTCACAGCAGGTACTGAGGATGGAGTTATTGTACCCTATGATGGATAATTCATTCGGGATGGACAGACCTTTTTTGTGGGCAAATTTGACGGCGCCGATGGCAAGGTTGTCGTCGGCAGCCACAACAGCCCTGTATGTGACAGCAGGGTCCAACGCTGACAGGAACTCCGCAATGGACGGCAGATCAGCATGATTTCCGGGAAAATACTGCATGTATTCTGCCCGCAGGGGAAGTCCCTTCTGCGTCAGTGCACTCTGATAGCCGGAGAGTTTTCGCAGCGCGGAGTGGGTCTTAGAGTCATATAAAAAAAGAATATCTTCGATGCCATTCTCGATGAGCCTGGCGGTAGCCTGCAAGACAGACTTAAAATCATCGCAGAGCGCGCAGTAAACGTTCTCACAATCAAAATCACCATTTAATAAAAGCACTGGAATTTCCTTGGCTGCCTCGCGGATGTAATCGTTTTCAGCGTCGTTGTCCGCGATAAAGGCAGAGCCTACAAGAATCACGCTGTCCACCTTTTTGTTGACAAGGAGATTCAGGTATTTTTGCTTGTCCTCAAGCCCGTAGCCGGTACAGCACAGGATACAGTTGTAGTTATTCTGCCGCAATTCGCGCTCGATATGATAGACTGCGTTGGCTTGGTACAGGTCGGACGAGTCGGCGCACAGGATACCGATGGTATTCATGGAGTTTAGGCCAAGCCCTCTTGCAAAAGCGTTGGGGGTATAGCCGCATGCCTCGATGACAGAGAGAACCTTCTGGCGTGTCTGCGCGCTCACATTGCAGGCGCCGTTGAGCACGCGCGATACCGTAGCGATGGATACACCAGCTTTTTCGGAAATATCATATATGGTCATGAGGAACTCCTTTCCGGCAGCGTCAAAAAATGTAACAGGGTATGAAAGTGCTACCATTAGTTTCAGTTTACTATGAAAAATAGTGAAAAGCAAGCAAAATTTACATATAAAAGAAGAATATTGCCTATTGAATATCAAGATTCACCAAGATAAAATGTAAGTACTTACATAGGCATTTAAAATCATAGAATTGAGAAAAGGAAGGTATTATGATGGAATTAAGAACAGCAGCTTCACCCAAAGATGTCAAACATTATACAACAGAGAGGCTCCGGGAAGAGTTTCTGATCGATGGTCTGTTCCAGACAGGAGAGATCAAACTTGTGTACAGTCATATCGACCGCATTATCACCGGCTCCGCAGTGCCCGTAGAGCCGATCGCACTGACTGCGGGGGATGAGCTTCGCGCAGAATATTTCTGCCAGCGTCGTGAGCTTGGCGTGATCAACATCGGACCTGCGGGAAGCATCACAGTAGACGGCAGGCGGTATGAGGTTGGATTGAAGGAGGGCATGTATATCGGCATGGGCGCAAAGGAAATCACTTTTGAATCTGCCGACCCGGAAAATCCGGCAAGATTTTACTTAAACAGTGCGCCGGCACACACCGCGTATCCCACAAAGCTGATCAAACTTGAAGGGGAGGCGTCAGACGAGGTAGTGATTATCAAGGACGAGAATAAAGTAGAGCTTGGCTGTCTGGAGGAATCCAATCACAGAGTGATCAACAAGTATATCCTTCCCGGTCAGGTTGAGAGCTGCCAGCTCGTGATGGGCATGACGGCGCTCAAGCCGGGCAGCGTGTGGAATACAATGCCGTGCCATACACACGACAGGCGCATGGAGGTCTATCTGTATTTTGAGATGCCGGAAGATGCGTTTGTGATGCATTACATGGGAGAGCCGCAGGAGACAAGGCATATCGTGATGCGCAATGAACAGGCAGTCATCTCGCCGAGCTGGTCTATTCATGCAGGCAGCGGCAGCCGCGCCTATACATTTATATGGGGCATGGTGGGAGAAAATCAGGCTTTTGACGACATGGACGGCATTCGTATGCAGGACTTAAAATAAGGAAAACAGTTTGAAAAATTTAGCGCTCTGGCAGTTGGGATAATTGCCAGAGCGCTTTTTTCTGGTCCGGTTTTGATTAGTGTGCGGAGAATTTGGCAATGATGATAAACAGGCAGTGCGGGTGGCATAGATTACAGGAAAACGGTATAGGAACTTTTCTGTGCGTATTGTATAATCCTGTTGATGAAATGAACAATATTACACCTATAAGTTCTAAATAAAATAAAGCAAAAAGGTATATTAATAGATAAAATCCATAAAAGAAAAGTTGATTTTCGACAAAATTCTGCTGAATAGTATAAAATAATTTCGGGCATTGCGCCGTGATGGAAAATCATGTAAAATTAATTATATATACACTTTTTTGCCAGCATATCTATACACTGGCAGGTAACTGTTCATTCAGGAGCTGTTAACACTGTTTCAATGGAGGATTTTAAGTATGAGGTATATTGGTTCGGGGCTAGAAAGAAAATATTATCCGCCTACAGATGAAGTTGCGGGCTTTTCGGTACGGCCCGGAAAGTTTTTGGAGAACGGGGCAATCAGGGTGGATGAGGGCGTGAATTTTACGATTCACTCAAACGGGGCGAAGTCTTGCAGCCTGTGTCTGTTTCATGTAGGTGAACATGAGCCTTACGCTACGATACCGTTTCCGGATTCCTGCCGTATGGGCGACACCTATTCCATGGTCGTCTACGGTCTGAAACCAAGGGAATTTGAGTATGCATACCAGTTTGACGGGGAGTACAACCCCGGCAAAGGGCTGTTGTTTGACAAGACGAAATATATTCTCGACCCCTACGCCCGCTCTGTTGCAGGGCAGGAGATCTGGGGCAAGGAAAAGCCTGCCGGCGAGCGCATATACAAGGCGCGTGTCGTGGACGGCGGATATGACTGGGGAAATTTCAAGAATACCAGCCTAGAGCCCAAGGATTTGATCATTTACGAAATGCATGTGCGGGGCTTCACGCAGGATGCCTCCTCGGGGATTGAACACAGAGGGACTTATGAGGGCATTCGCGAAAAGATTCCTTATCTGCTGGAGCTTGGCATCAATGCGGTAGAGCTCATGCCGGTTTTCGAGTTTGACGAGACAGAAGATGTGCGCATTGTCGATGGAGAGAAGCTTCTTAATTACTGGGGCTACAGTCCTGTGTGCTTTTTTTCTCCGAATGTTGCCTACGCGTCGGACACGCGGGCAGGCAAGGCGGGGAACGAGTTCAGAAGCCTGATTCATGAGCTGAATGCAAATGGGATTGAAGTGATTCTGGACGTGGTATTTAACCATACCGCAGAAGGAAATGAGATGGGGCCCTGCTTTTCATTCAAGGGCATCGACAACAATATTTATTACATGCTGACACCGGACGGAAAGTATTATAATTTCAGCGGCTGCGGCAACGTGATGAACTGCAATCATCCGATTGTGCAGCAGTTTATCCTGGAGTGTCTGCGCTACTGGGTCGTTTCGTACCGGGTGGATGGTTTCCGTTTTGATCTGGCATCCATCATGGGACGCAATGAGGACGGTTCCCCGATGAGCAAGCCGCCATTGCTGCAAAGCCTTGCGTTTGATCCGGTGCTTGGCAATGTGAAGCTGATTGCGGAGGCATGGGACGCCGGCGGACTTTATCAGGTGGGCAGCTTCCCTTCGTGGAACCGCTGGGCAGAATGGAACGGAAGATATCGTGATGATATGCGTTGCTTCCTCAAAGGAGACTATGGCATGGCACAGGCGGCGATCAACCGCATCACCGGCTCGTTTGACCTGTATGGGAAGGAGAACCGCGGCGAGAACGCGACAGTCAATTTCCTGAACTGCCATGACGGCTTTACGCTGTATGATATGTATGCTTATAACCAAAAGCACAATGAGAAAAACGGCTGGAACAACACGGACGGCGCCAATGACAACAACAGTTGGAACTGCGGTGTGGAGGGAGATTCTGATGACCCAGAGGTACTGGCGCTGAGAAACCGCCTGCGCAAGAATGCGTTTGCAATTCTGATGTGCAGCAGGGGGGCGGCGATGTTCCTTGCGGGCGATGAGTTCTGCAATACGCAGTTTGGCAACAACAACGCCTACTGTCAGGACAATATCATCTCATGGCTTGACTGGAACCGCAAGGAAGAATATCATGAGATGTTTGAATTTTGCAAATTTATGATACAGCTGCGCAAGAAGCATCCGATACTCCGGGGGCGTTCAGGACCGAGCGGCTGCGGCTTTCCAGAAGTCTCCATACACAATAAGACAGCATGGAACAGCAACTGCGGACCAGACACACGCACGATCGGCATTATGTTTGCCGGACGTACAGCGGGGAACCGTGAGGACGATATCATCTATATCGGAGTCAATGCCTTCTGGGAAAAAGAGGAGGTGCAGCTTCCGAAACTCCCGCTGGGAAGAAAATGGCACATTATTATGAATACGGAATTTGAGCATACATCCGAGACAGATTATCACAGACTGACAAACTGGGTGACAAAGGATACGCTTCTGATGTATCCGCGGTCTGTAGTAATTGCGATTGTAGATAAATATTAAGAAGATTTTCTGCTGCATACCGGCGATTGTTGTGTGCAGCAGAAAATATTGGCAAAAAGGATTGAATATGAAAAAATCTGTGCTACAATAGGATAAGAACGCTTGAAAGGTGGAAATATAATGGCGAGAGTATTAGTAGTGGATGATGCAATGTTTATGAGAATGACAATCAAGAAAATGCTTGAGGCAAATGGTCATTCTGTTGCCGGCGAGGCAGGTAATGGCGTGGAGGCAGTGAAGAAGTACATGGAAATCAAGCCCGATGTTGTCCTGTTAGACATCACCATGCCAGAGATGAACGGGGTAGACGCGCTCAAGCGCATCAAGGAAGCCGATGCAAAGGCGAGAGTGATCATCTGTTCGGCGATGGGGCAGCAGGCGATGGTTGCGCAGGCGATCCAGAACGGTGCAAAGGACTTTGTCGTAAAGCCGTTTGAGGAGAGCAGACTGGTTGCGGCAGTGAACCGCGTAATGGCATCGTAAAGAGTACGGATAAAAAATATACATAAAAATGAAAATAATGGTAGACAAACCGTTATTTTTGTTGTATTATTAAGAAAACGTTTTCCGGAAAACGTTTTCTTAAAACTTTCAATATAGTTTGGTCATTGATAAAGAAGGTGGGTTGTTTCTTGGTTTCGATAAGGGATGTGGCAAAGGAAGCAGGAGTAGCGATCTCGACAGTTTCAAAGGTGTTGAACCACTACCCCAATGTGAGTAATGAGACGAAAGAGAAGGTCAATGCGGCAATCACAGCGCTTGGGTTTGTGCCCAATACCATTGCATCAGCATTATCCTCCAAAAAGACAGGCAGGGCTGCGCTGGTGCTCGATGTGAACCGGCATGCACAGACCGTCGATGAGATTCCGATGCAGTACATTATCGGCGCCATCAACAAGGCAAAGGAAAAAGGGATTGATATTATCACCGTATTCTTTACAATGATTGCCGAGATGAATGTCGAGGAGATGATACGGTATTTCCAGTCACAGAGTATCGAAGGGCTGATTATCGGCGGGTTATCCAAAGAGGACATCTCATTGAGAAAACTGGTTGAAAGCGGAAAGTTTAAAAGTGTTTTGATTGATGCGCCCGGTGTCGATGAAAATACATCGAGCATTCATATTGATAATGAAAAGGCGCAGTATGAAGTTGCCAAGAAGTTTTTAAACGGGACAGCATACAAAAAAATACTCTATATCTCAGGCAAGAAAAATGGTTATGTATCAGAGGAGCGTCTCATAGGTATGAACAGGCTGGCGGATGAGCTGGGAATACAAGTGCTCGTCAGGACAGGAAGTTTCAGTGAACTTGAGGCGAGAAAACTGACAATGCAGTATGCAGCAAGCAGGGAGGCGATTATCTGTGCATCGGATTTGATGGCGATCGGTGCGATGAAAGCGCTGATTGACATGGATATCTACAGACCTGTATGCGGGTTTGACGGGGTGAGTCTGATGGGGTATGCGGGCAAGCAGATGCATACGGTGAGACAGGATTTTCAAAATATTGCCGCGCGGGCTGTCGAAGAGCTTTCCCGTCTGATGGAAGGCGGCTGTGGTCAGGACCTTGTCATGCCGCACAAATTAATCCGCATCAAGTATCTCGATGTTCTCTCATAAAATTTAGTCCTAAGAACTTATAATGTTGCACATAAAAGGAACTTATCAAATATTTACAAGAAAAGGAGTAGCGTATGAACGTAAAAGCAAATTTGGAAGCAGTAGCACAGAAAATGTACAGCAAGGCAATCAAGGAGCTTGATGACAGCCAGCTTTACTTCGCAATCCTGAACATGACAAAGGATTTGATGAAGGATAAGGGCGTGATCAAGGGCAGCAAGAAGATTTACTATATCTCGGCTGAATTTTTGATCGGGAAGCTGCTGTCAAGCAATCTGATTAACCTTGGCATCTATGAGGAGCTGAATGCAGCACTGAAGGAGGAAGGAAAGGAACTTAGCCGCATCGAGGAGGTTGAGCCAGAACCCTCTCTTGGCAACGGCGGTCTTGGCAGACTCGCAGCATGTTTCCTTGATTCTATTGCAAGCCTTGGACTTCCCGGTGATGGTATTGGATTGAACTATCATTTTGGTCTGTTCAAACAGGTATTTCAGGACAGACAGCAAACCGCAGAGAAAAATGACTGGATAGAGAACCAGTCATGGCTTACAAAGACAGATATCACCTTCCCGGTATACTTTGGCAAGAAAAAGGTGATGTCCAGACTGTATGACATTGATGTAATTGGATATGAGCAGGGTATGAACAAACTGCATTTATTTGATATAGAAACCATTGACGAGAGTATTGTAAAGAATGGTATTGATTTTGACAAGGCAGATATCGACAAGAATCTCACGCTGTTCTTGTATCCAGATGACTCTGACGAGGCAGGTCAGCAGCTTCGAATCTACCAGCAGTACTTTATGGTATGCAACGGCGCACAGTTGATCTTAAAAGAGATGAAGGACAATGGCTACGATCTTCACAAGATGTATGACCATGCAGTGATCCAGATCAACGATACCCATCCGACAATGGTCATTCCTGAACTGATTCGTATTTTGACAGAAGAGGAAGGGTTCGATATGGACGAGGCAATTGATGTGGTGAGCAGAACCTGCGCATACACAAACCACACCATTCTTGCAGAAGCGCTTGAGAAGTGGCCTGTGAAGTATTTGCAGAAGGTTGTTCCACAGTTGATGCCGATTATCTGGGAGCTTGATAAGAGAGCGTCGATCAAGTATAAAGACCCGAAGGTACAGATCATTGATGACAACATGCGTGTGCATATGGCACATATTGATATCCATTACGGCTTCTCCGTAAATGGTGTTGCGGCGATTCATACAGAGATTTTGAAGGATACTGAGCTGAATCATTTTTATAAGATCTATCCTGAGAAATTTAACAATAAAACAAACGGTATCACCTTTAGAAGATGGCTTCTGTCATGCAACAGAGAGCTTGCAGCATGTATCACAGACACAATCGGGACAGGGTACAAGAAGGACGCAGCAGAGCTTGAGAAGCTGATGGAGCACTTGGATGATGAAGCGCTTTTGACAGCGATCAAGGCGATCAAGAGAACCAAGAAGGAAGAGCTTGTGGCATATCTCAAGGAGAATGAGAATCAGGATATCAATCCAGACTCCATCTTTGATATTCAGGTTAAGAGACTTCATGAGTACAAGCGCCAGCAGATGAATGCCCTCTACATCATTCACAAGTATCTGGAGATCAAGGGCGGCAAGAAGCCTTCTACACCGATTACGTTTATCTTCGGCGCAAAAGCAGCACCGGCGTATGTGATCGCACAGGATATCATTCACCTGCTGCTGTGCTTGGAGGAGATTGTCAACAACGATCCAGACGTGAAGGATTACATGAAGGTTGTTATGGTCGAGAACTACAACGTGAGCTATGCGGAGAAGCTGATTCCGGCATGTGATATCTCTGAGCAGATTTCTCTGGCTTCCAAGGAGGCGAGCGGTACTGGCAACATGAAGTTTATGCTCAACGGCGCCGTGACACTCGGCACAAGCGACGGTGCGAATGTGGAGATTCATGAGCTTGTAGGCGATGACAATATCTATATTTTCGGCGAGAAGTCTGAGCAGGTAATCGAGCACTATGCAAAGGCAGATTATGTCTCAAAGAGCTTCTATGAGAAGAGCAGTGTGATCAAGGAGGCGATCGACTTCATCACAAGTGAGGAGGTCGTAAAGGTAGGCAATCAGGAGCGTCTCAACAGACTCAAGAATGAGCTGATCAACAAAGACTGGTTTATGACCCTCTTAGACCTTGAGGACTATATCACAACAAAAGACAAGATGTTTGAGGACTACAAGGACGAGGCGAAGTGGAAGCGCATGATGCTTGTCAACATTGCAAAGGCAGGATTCTTCTCATCAGACAGAACGATCGAGGAGTACAACAGAGATATCTGGAAACTGAGATAAGACGCTAATAATAGATAAGCATAAAAATAACCGCACTACCCTGAAAAAGTTGCGGTTATTTTTATTATGCAACTATTAATTTTGGGCTAACCGTCTATAGGTATTGCCTTTTCATGTATACTATAACATATAATCAATCTAAAATCAACTCAAAAATTCATATTGTGACATAAACAGTTTGTAATACTCCCCCTTCTGGGCGAGCAGCTCCTCGTGCGTTCCAGCTTCAAGAATGTTTCCCTTATCGACATACATGATGCAGGAGGCATTCTTGATGGTCGAGAGACGGTGCGCGATGATGAAGGAGGTACGCCCCTCCAACAGTTTATTTAATCCCTTCTGTAATAATATTTCGGTTTCAGTGTCAATGCTGGAGGTCGCCTCGTCGAGAATCAGGATTGCCGGATTTTCGAGCAGTGCGCGCGCGAAGCTGATCAGCTGGCGCTGTCCTGCCGAGAGACGGCTTCCGCGCTCGTTCACCTGTGTCTGGTAGCCGTTTTCCATCTCCATGATAAAGTCGTGTGCACATACTGTCTTGGCGGCGGCGATGACCTCCGCGTCCGTTGCGGTCAGATTGCCGTAACGGATATTGTCCATGATAGTCCCGGAGAAGATAAAGCTGTCCTGCATCATGATTCCCATCTGGCGGCGGAGGGATTTGAGTGTCACACGGGAGATATCGTTGCCGTCAATGAGAATGGTGCCGGAGTCCACGTTGTAAAAGCGGCTGATCAGGTTGACGATGGTGGACTTGCCGGCGCCTGTAGGGCCGACGATGGCGTAGGTGTCACCGGGATTTGCGGTGAAGCTTACTTTGTTGAGAATCTGTACGCCATCTTCGTAGCTAAAGCAGACTTCCTGAAAGGCGACCGTGCCGTCGATGGGCGGCATCTCCACAGCGTCCGCGGCGTCTTTTACTTTCACAGGCTCATCAATTGTCTCAAAAATGCGCTCTAAGTAAGCGATGGCAGTGAGCAGTGAATTGTAAAAGGAGGCGAGTGTGTTGATCGGTTCCCAGAATCTTGAGATGTAGGAAGTAAACGCGATCAAGATGCCGACACTCACACCATAAATGTCACCGGAAATCCAACTGATGCCAATCACATAGATCAGGGCAGTGGTGACAGTGGAGATGGAATCGATGCAGGGCCACATGATGAAGTTGTACTTGACAGCGCGCATCCATGCACTGCGGTAACTGTCGCTGAGGTGGTTGAAAATAGATGTATTTTCGCGCTCGCGCACAAAGGACTGCGTGACCCGGATTCCGTTGATGCTCTCTGCGATATAGGCAGTGAGGTTGGACTGCTTGTTGCTCTGAATCTGCCACGCGCGCCGCTGGCGCTTCTTGACGAAAATAATGACGCCGATGAGCACAGGGAGTCCGCACAGGCAGATTAGGGTGAGCCGCACATGAAGCAAAAACATGAATATCAAGATAAAAATCAGGTTGCACATGTCCGTGATGGTGTTGATGATACCGTTGGAGAGCAGGTCGCTTAGGCTGTTTACATAGTTGACCACGCGCACCTGTATCTTGCCGTGGGGTCGGTCGTCATAGTAAGAGAACGGAAGCTCCTGCAAATGACAGAAAATATCAGCGCGGAGCTGGTGCACGATGGTCTGGCCGATGTGGCTGGTGATGCGTATCTTGAGACGGATACACACACAAGTGTACAGTACGATCACAAGGGACAGCAGTGTGATGATGACAATCGCCCGGATATTTTTTTCTGGAATATAGGTGTCCATGATCTTGCTGATAAACAGGGGAAAGAGCATGGTGAGTGCGGAGGCGGACAGCATGAGAAACAGCGCGAGTGCAAGCTGGCTTCGGTAGGGCTTCACATATTGAAAGACACGTTTTAACTGGTTTAAGTCAAATTTATCTTCGATCAATTCATCAATATCATATTTATTTCGTGCCATGTCTGCCGCCTCCTTTGCGTGTAGTCTGGCTGATTTCGCCAATGTATCGTTCATAGTCGCCATACTGATGGCGAAATACTGTGGCATAATAACCGTTATTTTGAAGAAGAGTATCATGTGTTCCCTGCTCCACGATCTTACCGTCATTTAGCACCAGTATCAGATCAGCGTCCTTGATGGAGGAGATGCGGTAGGCGACGATAAAGATGGTGCAGGCGTGGTCAATCTTGTTTAACTGTTGTTGGATATAACTCTCGGTCTCCATATCCACAGCGGATGTGGTGTCGTCGAGAATCAAGATCGAAGGCTGTTTTAAAAGCGCTCTTGCCAATGAGATGCGCTGCTTCTGACCGCCGGAGAGCCCGACACCTCGTTCACCGACAATCGTGTCATATCCGTCTGGCATTTCGCGGATAAAGCTGTCCGCATCTGCCATGATTGCAGCTTTCTGTACCTCCTCAAAGGGACAGTCGGGTTTGCTGTAGGCGATATTTCCCTCGACGGTATCCGAGAAGAGAAAGACATCCTGCATCGCCATACCAATATTCTGGCGGAGGTTGTAGAGGTCAAGGTCCTTTACATTTCTGCCGTCCACCAGCACTTCGCCGTCTGTGACATCATAGAAGCGGCAGAGCAGGTTCATGATAGTAGATTTGCCGGAACCTGTCGAGCCGAGGATTCCGACCGTCTGGCCGCTCTTTACGCTGAAGCTGACATTGTGGATAATGTCCTCGTCATCGGCGCTGTAGGAGACATTTCGAAACTCGACATCGCCTTGCAGCTTGCGGCAGGGGATTGCCTTTTTGGGGTGCTTGACGGCGGGCTCTTCGCTGTAGGTGGCATAGATTTTTTCTACGGAGGTCGTAAAGCGCTGAATGTCGTTGATGCGCCATCCGATTTGGCGCAGCGGGTTCATGAGCATCCACAGATAGCCGTTGATTGTCACGTAATTTCCAAGTGTCATACTGTCCTGAATGACCATGATGCTGCCGACAAGCATGAGTATCACCGTGAGCATGTTGGAGAGAAACTCAAATTGCGGCACGTACTTTGTCCAGATTTCAGCGGCGGCAAGCTCGGCATCCCTGTAGCCGTCATTTTCTTTATTAAATTTTCCGATTTCGTACTCCTCCTTGGAAAATGCTTTGACGACGCGGTTTCCGCTGACATTCTCCTGCACAAAGGTGTTGAGGGACGAGAACTGCTCACGTATTTTCTGGAAGCAGGGACGCCCGTTTTTGGTCTGGCTCAGCGTCACAAGCAGCGCGAAGGGCAGCACCACGCACATACAGAGCGCAAGCTTCCAACTGACTGTAAAGATCATGACCAGCGCGAAGAAAAACAGAAAGACATTTTCATACACCTGATAGATCACAAAGGCGATAAAGTGCCGTATGGCATCCATATCCCCCGTCTGGCGGCTCAGCAAATCCCCAGTCCGCTTTTTGTTATAGAAATTAAAATCCTCCTGCAAGAGCTTGCGGTAGACTGTATCCCGCATCGAGTACAGCACATCCTGCGAGCAGGTTTCAAAGATGACCTGCGACCAGTAGCGCAGCACGCCCCGAAGAATCGTGATGAGTATCAAAAGTGCGATCAGTCCCGGCAGCAGGCTGTAGTCTCCCGCGGTGATAACGTCGTCCACAATCGAGCCGGACACAATCGGCTTGACAATGGCGAGGACGGAGATGACCGTCACCAGCACAAGCCCCAGTGCCATACTTTTGTTGTGTTTTTTGAGAAAAGAGTAGAACCACCTCATAGCAGTCATGTTTTGCACCTCACTTTTCATTGGTATTGTGATTTACAGCTATTCAGTTCAGTATAATCTAAAACGGTAGAAAATGTAGTATAAATGAATACAATAATTGTCAAATTCTCTTAGGAACTGTTCAGAAATTACTTGTCATGAGTAATTCCTTAGGAATAGTCGCACAAGTTAATTCAAGACTGTT
>Ga0137306_101458_pt1 | contig 23895 bp, 14 predicted proteins | sample Inofroosms_March_FD_97187 | JGI IMG/M metagenome (GOLD analysis project Ga0137306, IMG submission 97187) | Mouse cecal microbial communities from Vienna, Austria - N-Acetylneuraminic and N-Acetylglucosamine D2O microcosms_March | ecosystem: Host-associated > Mammals > Digestive system > Large...
GAATCTATGTATGCGATTTTTATCATATGCTGCAGAAATATAACAGACATGATGATAAATGGAGAAAAATTTGGGGCAGAGAAGATGCGGCAGAACGTGATATGGAAACCCTTTTGCGGCTTTGTGCATTAAAAATGTATGTCAAGCTTGAGAAAAAAGATTCCGGAAATTTCGATTTTATTATAGAGAACTATCATAGTTCTTATGCGAAATTGTTAGATCAATTTTCAGAGGATGCCATGAAATTTGATGAAGAACAAATGAACAACTACAAAAATAGTTTGGACTGTTTTTTTGAGTTGTTTAAAGTTAATGTAACGCACTCATCAAAAGTAGCCTTATTGGAGAGTTTTTATATTGTTTACGAAAAACTGGCTGTCAACAAGGCAATTACATCTGAAATATATAATAAAATCTTGCATGATCCAAGATATATCTCCTATGCGCGGCAGGGAACAGTGAAAATGAAAAATATGAACGAAAGGTGGAAAACGGTATATGAAATTTGGTCCGGAGATTCTAAATCAAATCATTGATAAAATATCGAACGAAGAATTGCCTTATCCAGACAGCATTATCATAGGCGATAACTCTAGCGGGAAAACACTCTTGTTAAAGTTATTGATAGAAAAACGAAAGAATGTTGGCGCCTTATATTTTATAGATGCTGTGAACCGTGGATTTGATGTGAAAAAAATATCCAAAACAAACCAAAAACCCGAATTTAAAAAAACCATCCTGGAAACCAGATTGCAGGAAGTGAACTTTAATTTAGCGGATTCTTTTAATTGTTTTGGAACGCTGACAGAGAGAGTAGAAATTATTTATCAATTGTATGAAAAAGAAATCCAGGATCTATTTTATGAGCTTACAAACGACAGGTTTAAAATAGATTATAATAATCCCATCGGAGAGGTCGATTTTGGAAATGGAAAAGGACTCTTATCTAGCGGTTACCAGGCTATTTTACGCATATTACTTGAATTACTGTATTACCAGGATATGGAAATCCAAAAGAACGCACTGCAACATGCATGGGTTATCATCGATGAACTGGATGAATACTTATCTCCCAAATATTCTGCCGCCATATTAGAATTCCTGAAAAAAAAATTTCCTTGGGGAAGATGGGTTGTAACAACACACTCTTGTGACTTAGTAGCATTTACAAAAAATTGCAACCTGATAATTTTAGATAATGGCAACTATGAAGTCGTAGATATCAATGACTATACATCCATTTCAGAAGTGCAGGTCATATTTGACCGTATATTTGGGAATCATGAAATGCCTGAATCAAATATAGAAAATACATTGAGAAGATTATTGAACAATAAAATCAATGGCGCATGGTGCGAAAAAGATGAAGAATGCCTGAAACAGATAGGAAGCGAAAAACTGACCGCCTCCCAACAACTAATTGTACGTCAAATACGAGAATGGTGAAGGATACATGGAAGATTTTTTATTACTAGAGATGCCAATATTCCGTCCCCATTATAAAAGATGGAAAACTTTATGGGGTAACAAGCTCTCCATCCTGTCAGGAAACAACACTCAACGGATACACCATATTGCAAATAGCTAAGGGGGGAATAGATTTCTCTGCCCCCCCTTAAATTACCACGCTGGCCATACGGCGCTGCGGGCTATAACATTACTACGCTGGCCATACGGTGCTGCAGGCTATAACATTACCACGCCTTCATGGTCACTGGGATAAATTTCTTGCTGTACAGGCTGTCAAATGTATATTTCTCATCTACACGCCAAGTACTCTTCAGGCTGCTGCTATAAGTCGTCTGATGGGTTGCCGTCACGTATCCATTGTATACGCCTGTGACCATCATGACATGGCCGTTCTGGAGCAGCAGATCCCCTACCTGGCACTGTGCATAAGCGTTTTTCATGGCGCTTTTCCCGTTCAGGTTACAGATACTTGTTGCATTTGTCATATTGTTATGCCTGTAATTCCCAACGGCTTTCATATAGGATGACTTGGGATAAAGGCCTGTTGTATTGGTAATCGGGAAGCCTGCGTTTATGGTACGGTATGCCATGGATACGGCTGAGCTGCAGTCCGATCCAAGATAGCTAGTCTGGCCTGCCGGGCCGACATAGGTGCTGCCGGATAAATTCTTTTTGAACTTTTCTAAGTTTGTCTGCCTGGACTTCTGGGAATACGGAATGCCTTTGTAATATGTCCCTGCATACCAATACCTTCCCCCAGACCAATGGAGGAACGTTTTTTTCGGCGTCCAGCGGATGGTGGCGCACTGTTTCATGTAATCTGCCACGCTTTGGCGCTGATTGTTATTACTTGGCGTATCCGGAACCAACACCTGCAGAAATGGATTCGTCGCATCTGATGTCCCGTCTTTTACGATATTGGGGATTTTCCCGGAGGAATTGGCCCATCTTTTCTCTTTGATGCCATAGGCCAGGTAGTGTTCCATCCGCTGGCCGCTGGTCATGGAGCTTAAGTCGCTATGGCGGCTCTTGTAATAAGAATCCCAATAATATTCCGATGTACTGCGGCCTTCCTTCCAGCCATGGGTAATAAAATGCTGGTAGCCCACTGTGTAATTCCTGGAGCCATAGGCCTGGGCAACGTCAATGTTGCAGGCCAAGTAGTAGGCGGCGTCGAACACTGGGGAACCGGAACGTCCTTCCTTGATGCCATAGTTGATCCAATGCTGATAGAGCTTTGTCTCGTCATACCCATAAGCTGCCTTCAAATCTCCGTAGCGGTTGGCGTAATAAACGGCATGGAAGGCCAGCTTTTCTGCAAAAGTCTGCGGACGGGCAGCCGGCCGGCTGGGCGCAGGAGCCGGGCTGGGCGCGGGGCTGGAGGCGGCATAGACGCCTGCGACCCATCCTAATTTATAGCCGCCGGAAACGGGGTAAATCACCTGTGTGCGGGATCCGTTGTTGCCTGTAATGACCACAGAATCGGTAGCATATACTGTGCCGATTGTGGACGAGCCCGTCGGCCTGCGGTAGGCGGTCAATTTCCTGCCTAGGGTCCTTGTGGATGTGGAAAAGTTTGCATCCCGGAAGAATGCGCCCGTTGGCGCATAAGCCGTCTTGTAGCCGCCGGAAACGGGATACTGCACACGGACTGCGCCATTGGAATAGGTTGCCGTAATCTTGCATAAATCACCAGATGCAATGTAGCCGGAAACCCTGGAGAGGGAGGATGTGGTGTAGGTTGTCACTTTTCCATTGATGGTATAGCAGGAGATTGGCGTCCTGGAAGTCGTGGAGGCGGCTTCTGCCTGCATGGGATTGGTTACAGCCATGCCTGTCAGGATACAGAGGGCTGCAAGTACAGTACAAAATGCTTTTTTACACTTTTCTGACCATTTTAAGATATTTTTCATATGATTTTCCTTCCTTTCTAAAATCAAAAACCCCGCTGCAAGCAACGGGGTATCAAGCTTGCTGCGCTGCAGAGCAGCGGGGTATTTGACCCTCGCGGCATTCGTCAAATATCCATGCAAACATGGCTATTTTCCTCATTGCTCGCGGGAATAAAAAGCTGTTCTATTCACGGCCTGGAAGTCCGCAGACCGTAATGAAAAGTTTCGTTACTGCCTGATTGCAGCTGGCTTGCCCGATTCAGCGTCCGTTTTGCCAACCGCACAGCCAGAAAGTATTTTACCAATGGTAGCGCATCCCCTCCACATACATGGAGCGTGTCTTGGCATCCACATAATCACTCCGTATGGAAGCAATTGACCCATCTGGGCGGTAGATGTCAATAAAATCTCCATTCCTCTGCGTCCGGCAGACATGGCCATTGGCGTCCTGGACCGTCTCCGGGATACCAGAAGCGCCCACGCCAGCATCCGGGAGAGCCATCCGCCAGATGAAGGGCAGGAAAAATACGCATACTTTTATGGTGACTCCAAGGCCGCTGAGTATCATACAGGGAATGCATTTTTTCTTCAGCGGCTGCGGGCATTTTATGTAAGCCATGACATAGAGCAGAATCCCCAGGATCAGGCACACCGGCCCTAAAAATATGGGGAAACCGGCGTCTTTCAGCTGTGGGATAAACCAGCTGAAGATGCCCACAATACCAACCGCGACAAAGTCCAGCGCCAGATACGCTTTCAGGCGCCCATAAACCTTATTGGCCTTATAGGTGGCCGTAACGGAACTTTCTTTAAAAGCACACACTAACATTAAAACAATAACAACGATAGCAACTACAAACATATTCTTTTCCTCCTTTTTGATTTGATTTTGTTTTGTTTTTGCTCTGATTTTGTTTCTATCTATATATGGGAGGCAGGGGAAATTTTCCTCAAAAGAAATTAAAAAAATTTGCAATTTTAAGAAGGAAGGATTTAAGCGCGCTTTACGCCCAGAGATTTATGTGGACAAAACCTATATGATTGATTATCTGTTTTGCCAATATGATGGGTATGTATTTTGGGATGGAATCCATGTTTACAACCCGAAATCTGTTGTGGATGTTATGCGGAACCGAAAATTCAGAAGTTTTGGACAAATACAGAAACTTATGAAGCGCTGCAGGTTTATATTGATTTGAATCTTGACGGGTTAAAAGAAGCTAAAAACAAAGACGATTTCTTAACATTGCCCGCGGGAATATGAGCCGTAAAATGCCGCTGCATGGATATAGGATAACACACATTAACTTGCAGGCTCAAAATTCATCCTGCGCGAAAGGTATCGGTAATTCGCACGGGTTATACTAGGCAGCGGCATATATTACTCTGACGGTTCTCTTATAGTTGCAGAATGCCTTAAGCTTTGATAATCTGGATCATTGCTCCTTCTTTCATGCTCCCCACATCCAAAATGGCCTCATAGCATCCCAAGTCCTCATCATAGGAAAAAGAATATGTCTTCTCTTCCCCGTCGCAGATTACCTGTAGCTTCAGTTCCTCACCCGCAAATATGCCTTCTTCCAGCTGGATGGTAATCTGGTCTTTGCCGCAGAGAATAGAAGACTCTTCTGACTGGCGGCTGACATAGGCCTTTTCCTTTTCTGCGGAGGCTTCGCCGCGTGCCATAGCAAACTGCGGCCTTTCAAAAAATTCCCAGCAGGCGGCAAGGCTTTCTCCCCGCTGCCGGATCAGCGTAAAGGCATCCCCAATCTTTTTCAAGACAACAAAGGCCTCGGCCTTTAATTCTTTGCCTATCTCTTCTGTTTCTTCCAGCAACGGATTTTCTCCTTCCATTCCTTCCGATAACTGTCTCTCTTTCCCCATTTCCTCCTGTAATTCCACTTCTTCTTCCGTTTCCAATGGGATGAGCTTATATGCGTTCAAGCTGTTTAGCAAGACATATTTTGCGCAAAATGACTGGTAACAGGCATCGCAGCCTGCCATATGCCGTTTTACCATCAGCTGCCCATCCGACAATATTTCTTCTTTCACGTAAGCTTCCGCTAAATCATGAAGTTCTTCTGCTGTCGCATGCATTTGTTTCCTCCTAATTTTAAATCTATCGTTACTGCATATTTTCCTGGCTTCCTAATCCCTCATTTTCTTGCTTCTGCCATACAAGAAAATGCAGCGCCTTCCCTTACCTGATATATAATTCTTCCGCAACCCCTACGCTCTTTTTGCAGAATTCCTCGTCCTTCGCTGCCCATTTCTCCGTATCATGCAAAAGATGCCTGGCGGTACGGATTGGCCAGTTCTTGATGCCGTTTTGTTCAAAATCCTCTGTAATTACCAGTTCTTTTACCAGCTTTTCCTCTGCGGCGTCTGCCTCTGACAGGCCTCCCCCTGCGGTAACTGCCCCTGACAGGCCTCCCCCTATGCAAAAGCTTCTTCCAGCAAAGGCTCCATCCCATACAGCTCCACAAATTCCCTGCTCAATGTCTCCACGGTTTCCCCTTCCATGGCGGAAAGGGCAAAGTTGAGCAGGATCACGCTGTCACGGGCAATCTTGCCCTCCAGATTTCCAGTTTCCTCGTTGTAACAAGATGAGGGCTTGCCCCCCTTTCTGCCGCTGATTTTTGCAAGCTGGCGTAAGAACCTGGGGTTGCGGGACTTTTTAAATAGCTGAGGCAGGAGGACTGCATAGCAATAGGTAATCACCTGGTACGGCGGCAGCTGTGTCTCCTGCAGCGCCTGCTGGTAAAACCGCAGAATTTCCTTGCGGATGGCAGACGTTTCCGCATCCAGGATTTCCTGCTCCACAAGCTCATGCTCCCAGTTTGTGGTCTTTACTGTGTCAAGCACCTGGAATACGTCTACGCCTTCCTGGCCGGCTTTCTGGCGCATCTGTTCCTGGGACTGCCTGCGGTTAAAATCATTGCAGCAGTTCTGGGCAATCCCCAACAGATAGCCAAAGAATCTTTCCGCATCCACTTGCTCTGGAAATCCACGGAATGCCAGCTTCATCACTTCAAAGCTTACCGTCTGCATCAGCTCATCCACCTGCTCCAAGCCTGAATTTCCCTTTAGGGACAGCCTTTTTACCGCCAAGGCATAGGTATTGCTCTGCAAAATACGGATGACCTCCCCTAAGGCTTCTTTGTCATTGCGCATTACCCGGTCATACAGGCTATTGATGATCTCAGCCGGCGTCTCGCCGTTTTCTTCCCTTGCAGGTGTATAATGGTAATATAATCTGTAATGCTCTGATATGCTTCTGTCCATAGGATCTGTTCCTCCTTGCCGTTTCCCATATCCAATATGCATTCACGGAATATATACTGATATATGGGAAATTATCGTTAATTTACTCACATTCTTATCTTGTTACAGATAATTTCTGCAGTTATGTTATTATTTATAGCAATAGCTTCGTTATTTTCTGCTGTTACATCATTGTCTCATAGCAGATAAAATTGCCCCAGTAGGCCGGATTATCATATAAATGGTAATCCGCTGGCAATTCCTCAAGGGCGGAGAGGACGCTGCGTGCCTCTGGCGGCAGCAGGCTGTCATCATCCTCCATCATCTGCTGGATTTCCCCGGCGGTCGCCATACGCAGGCGCCTGCGGGAAACGCTGACTGCCTCTGGGACGCTATGCCCTTCTGACAATGCGCCGTAAAAATAGACCATAAAGACTGCCGCTGCCAAATCATCCGCTGACCATAGGGCGGCAATAATATATTTTACACCGGCAATGCCGAAGGCCACATGGAGGCCTGTCTGCTGCCTCAGTCTGGTCACAAGGCTATTGCCCGAATTGCAGGCTGACAGCACTGCCACTTCTGTGCCGTCGAGGCGCATCCGGCTGATTTCCTCGGCAGTCAGCATGCCGTTGCCGCAGTCTGGGTCTTCCACGCCTGTCCCCAGGTAGTCCGCAATCCCAGAAAATGCCAGCGCGCTATCGTACCAGGAATCGTTCCCCTGCTGATGAGAATAGCCATGCGTGGCAATATGCAGGTAGCGGTATCCAGGCGCTACCTTCGCCTTGGTGGCGCTCCTGTGGGTATAGCAGGAGCCTTGCAGCATCCTGGCCACCTTGCCCGCTTCATAGCCGCTGAACGGGAGCGGCACAATCTGCTCACGGATCCAGCGTGAACTCTGCTGAGGCAGGGAATCCAATACTTTCCCGTCCCCCTCCAGGGAATAGGCTGGGTTGCCGATGGCGCAGACTTTCTTAGGCAGGCTGACAATACCGCTGTCTTCCCTTCTGCCGCCTCCTTGCGGACGCCAGTCCTGGAAAATATCACGCAGGGACTGCCAGTACACCACATCCTGGCAGAGCCAATCCTGAGCCATCCGGTCAAGGACTACCTCAAACGGCAGGTTGCAGAGTTCCTGATCTGGGCAGATCCACAGATGGCGGATTTCCTTGAGCAGCGCCGTAAAGGGTTCGAGGATCCTGCCGAATATTTTCTGAAGTAAGGCTCTGCTTCCCTGCCCCCGTGCCTCCATCTGTTCCCTCAGCTTCTGCACCCACCTTGCAAGCTCCCCCTCCTCTCCTATTTTCCGTGAGAGGAAGCTGCAATGCCCTGCCTGTCTGGCAAGCACGAAAATCTCCAGCACACGTTTCTGATTTTTCTTCTCAATCCAGATAAAACCGCTTTTATAGACATCTGGCTCCATATAGAGAAACTCCAAGATCGCGGTATCCTCTGGCAGCCTCTCTTGCAGTTCAGAAAACGAATAATAGGGAAAAGCATCCGGGTGCATTTCCCTCTTTAATATCTGCACAATATCCAGTTGGTTGCGGAAACGGATTGCCGTGGATAGGAGGTTCTTGCCATTTAGGCTGTATTCCATGCGTTTGGGGGCTGGCACAACATCCCCCACAGCCTGGTAAGCAATCTCAAAACTAACCCGGCATATACCAAAATAGGCTTCCATCTGCTTATTTTCCTGATAATATTCCGCCATCGCATAGTATTCCAGCAGCTTATGCATCAGCATATCCACACAATCGGCGGCCTGCTCTTTTCTGCGCAGGCTGCGGTATCCCCGGATTGCTTCTATTATATTGAGAAGAAAGGGAGTCCTGTCTTTTTCACCAAAATCTTCCTCCAGGAGAATCTGGACACATTGGCCAAGGCTGGACAGGGCATGGGAATCCTTCGCCAGCCTATCCCTCCGATAACATGTCAAATAGAAATTACTGCGCATCCACGGCGGAAGCTGACAAAACCCTCCATCCTGCCGATATCGCTCCAGGTATGCTGTGATTTCCTTCATCCGCTTCGGGGGGCAGTCCTTCTGCTGTATAATCAGCAAACCCAGGTAACAGCTATATATCCCCAGCATATTTTCCCGGATTGCTGAATCAATCCCAGGCTCTTTCCATGGCCTGACAAAACCTTCCCTGAGGGCATCATCCACCAGGCGATATGCTAAAGCTCTATCTCCCATATTGATAACTAAATTACATGCATTTACAATAAAGTGATTCACATCCCCCTGGCATACCTCCTTCGTTTCGCCATCTCCCAATTTCTCTGTAAGGAACCAGCATACTTCCACTGCCTGCTGGTACTTTGCCTGAAACTGCAGGGTATCTATATAAGCAACCAAGGCGCAAAAAGCATAATTTGAAATCACAGAGGCCTGATGAGCCGCATCCCATACCTTAGCCAGGTACATTTCCTTGCGCGCGATCTTCCCCGCAATCCCATAATACTGTGCAAGCATAATATGGGCAAGGGCATATAAATCTATGCCATCCAGTTCCCGCCTACCCTCGTTCTCCACAAGTTCTACAAGTTCTTCTGCAAGCGTCCCATATTCCGGCAGCTTCCGAATCTGCGTATAATTCCTGTGCAGCACGCTTACCAGCAGGAACACATAATTCTCATGCACTAGCTGGTACAATTCATGGGACTCCCTCGCTTCCCTGCGGAGCTTGAGAAGCTTTTGGGTAGCCTCATCCAAATCTTCTTCTGCCCCATAACGCAGAGAATACACTGCTTTGGCATATGCAATCGTCCATCTCTGTAAATCTGTCTTAATAGGAAAGCTCTCTGCCTTGGCTACATATTTCCACATTTTCGCATATTTTTGCGCCCGTTCCGCCTTTACAGCCTTATTAATGTAATGGAAAAATTTCTCTATTTGTAGATCCATTCCGCTATCCTTCCTTTACTCTATGTATCCTCTGCATCATAAGCATCCATTGGATTCATTTTTTCCCATCTTCATTTTCCGATTTACCTTGCCTGCCTTCTGCATCATAAAAAGTTACTCCGTATCCCACTCGCAGATATAGTATCCTGCGCCGATGGTAATGTCATCATCCTTCAGGTCGTCCCACTGCCCTGGGGCGATGGTATAGTTCTCTCCGGCGCGCTCCCCGCCACACATAACGCCATAGCACTGGCCTTCAAAGCCATCTGGGTTACCATCCGACCAATTGGTGTATTTCAAATCTTCCCCAGTAATCCATTGGGACCAGGGATTCTCCGTCTCGTCCTGCTGGATGCCGATCCACGCATCCTGCTCTGGCGTGATCCGTTCCAGAAGGTAGCCTGCCACCGCGTCCTGCTCTTCCTGCGAAGTTATCGTAACCAGATGCCCGCCTTTTTTCTTGCAGCTCTTCTTGGCCTTCTTCCAGGTCATGCCTTCTTTCTGGTATACATAATAGCTATGGCCTTCAAACCTCATCGCGTCATCCGGGATACTGGATTCCTCCTTGGCTTCTTCCTCAGCGTTCCCATCCTCTGCAGCGTCCTCTTCCGGCTCCCATTCGCAAAGATAATATTTCGTATATCCAGGCGTTACCGCCCTCCACCTCGAATCGTCATTTCTCCCATAAACTGCCACATAGCAGGAACCGCTGTCACTGTTTGGTTCCCCCTCTGTCCATTTGGTGTGCTTTAACTTTTCCCCTGTCACCCATTTCCACACCTCTTCACCAGATTCCACTTCCATCTGCAGGCCAAAAAAGACGTCCTTGCTCCCCTTCTCTTCTACGTACTGGTACAGCTTTTTATCCTCTTTCGCAGATGTGATCGTTGCAAGATGGCCGCCGCGCTTCTCGCATTTCTCCTTGGCGTCCTCCCAGGAATCTGCGTCATCATAGATATAATAATGATGCTTCTTGTATTCATAGGCGTCTTCCGGCATTACCTCATCCCCACCGATTCCCAGCTTCTTCTTGACTTCCTCTACCTTCTTGCCAACCCCTTCGCCAAGATCCTTGACCTTCGGCGCTACCCAGGGCGTAAGCAGCTTAATCCCCAGCAGCACAATGGCCGCTGCCACCGCCACAACCACCAAGATGGTGAGCAGCATCCTTTTAATATCTTTTGCTCTGTAGTGTGATAGTTTCATAAATAAACTCCTTTCGTCTCTCGCAGGCAGAACCCCATTTTTCCGTACCTCTGCCATTCCTTGCCAAACTCTATGTCCCACTGCCAGCGCAATCACTACGCAAACTTGATACATCAGCTAGTAAATGGCTCTATTTACTCATCCATCTCACAGACATACCCAATCTTGCCGCTGTAATTAGAAAAATGCTCCAACAGATTGGATGGGATGTCATTCCAGACCCAGCGCCCTTCCTCATCAAAATAAAACATGGACACCACGTCTTCCTGTACCTCGCCATCCTGGAAACTAGGCTCATTCTGCATCCACTTGCTGTCGCCGTTTAAGGGTTCTCCAACCGCTTCCCCGTTTTCATCCACCCAATGATACTCTTCCCCCTCGCCGCGGGTTGCCCCAAGGAAAAATATAATTTTACCCAGCTGGCTAGCCTCGATTTGCTGGATAATATAATCGTATTCCTCCTGGCTATTGATCACGGCCAGATAGCCGCCCCTCTCCCTGCACCGCTCGACAGCTTCCGGCCAGCTGCAGTCCTCTACCAGGTATTGGTAGCTGTGGATTGTATCATCCAGCACGCGGCTCTGAGGGGTCTCTTCTTCCGTGGGTTCTTCACCGCTTTCTGAAGCATCCTGGCCTTCTCCTTCAGAGTCTTCGCCTTCGGCTCCTTCCGTGCCATCACTGTCAGCGCCATCACCGCCAGAACCATCTTCCTCAGAGCGTTCACTATCTTCTGCCCCAGAAGAAGCATCCTCCTGCATAGCAGCCAGCTTTTCCTCTTCTTCTTTTTCTTTCTCTCTCTGGGCAAGGTTTTCTTTGACGCCTTCTACAAAAGAAGTCACCTTAGGGGCGGCATATTTTCCCCCAAAATACAGCCCAACCCCTGCCACAACTACTAATGCGATGATAACTACTCCCAGCTTCACCGCCATTTTCCAAATATCCTGTCCCCGAAACCTTGAAAATTTCATTTTGTGCCTCCATTCCATCTCTTTTTCTGCTATGTAACAGCCCTGAACTTCGCAATGTTACGATTCACGGCTTGGGAACCTACGGATCATAACGTTACGATTCACGGCCTGGGAGTCCGCAAATTGCAACGATTCGGGGCGATATTTAGCGTTTTGCTGCACAAAAACGCCCCTCACTCCTGAATCATGTTCTCAAGGAACGCGCAGCTTACGCGCGTTCCCGAGCCGTGAATCGTAACATCGTAACCCCGCAATCCCAAACTTTTCCTTTACATTCCCCTGCATAACATCCGTTTTCGCATTCCATAAAAAGTAATTATTCTATCTCATTATCCCAGATACGAGAAATCCGCCTGGAAAACATAATTATAAGGGTTAAACACATGGGAAATCTGCATGGATTTCCTTACATAAGCGGCATTTTTCCGAATGATGCCAGCCAGATATGTGCCATTGTCATCTGGCAGTTCCAGGGTATCCTCAAACCTTATGTCCATATACGTCTCCCCTGCCTCCAAAAATTTCCGCACATACAGCTCGAAGCTGCGGATCGTACGGAAATAGTGTTTTTCCTTCACATAATAGTTTTCCTGCATCGCCTCGCAGCTGGGGTAATCCTCCAGTTCCCATTCATGGTTGGTAAGCATGGACTCATCATCCAAATTGAAATACATATGGGAATGGTTCGTAAAATGATTGATTTCCTGCAGATCCCAGGTTATATCCATATGGTAATACTCGCCATCCAGCTCCACCATATTCCAAGCATGGCCAATCTTCTGCTCATTGATGTCGCTGGTCCCGCAGACAATGATATTGGGAACCTCCAGCTTGTCCAGCAGATAGGAGACGCCCTTGGCAATCCCCTCACAGACAGCCTGCCGTTTTACCAGAGCGCCCTCCAGGTTAAATGCATCGTAGGCATATGTCACGGATACGGCGGAAAAATTATAGCGCATATTTTCTGTCATATAATCGTGTATGGCCAGGCATTTCTGGTAATCGTCCATGCCATCCGTAATAATCTGTGAAAGGATAAAATTTGCGCTCTCATCAATCTGCTGGGCTATCTGCATAGCCTTTTTCTTATCATAAATATACTCTGCCATAAACTGATAGCCTGCACCTGTCTGTACGATACTCATGACGTTGCAGTTAAAATAAAATAGCTGCGGCTGTTCCCAGATAACGGCGCTGATGACGCGTTCCATCTCTTCTTTGCTGCTAATCCCCTTCGCCATTATTTTCTTCTGGAAGGCAGCCAAGCCTTCCACAACGGCATCATAGGCGGATTGCTGTATCGGAGTGAGGTGGGCGTAGTGGTTCCCCTTTTTTATGCTCTTGTGCATCTCTGAATCATTTTTCCAAAATCCCATATTGTGTTCTCCTTATGGCGCCAGTTCTAAGGGAGTGTTCCTCATCGGCAGGCCATTCTTGTTCTTTTCCTGAAATAATGCCAGGCATACGCACTGATTATGGTTATTCCTATCTTGAAATAACGGCAGGCTTCTGCATGGATTATCTCGGTTGCTTCCTCAATTATAATATAATATAAAACACAAAGCAAGGTGACGGGAGTAATGTTTGGGGCTATTGGGCTCTGGGCGGAAGTACTTTTAGGAGCGGGGGATGCATGGCCATACGGGGCGCTGCCCACTTCCATAATTACAGGTTTTCCACAACATAATCTTCTGTAGTTACAAGCTTTCCGCAATGTAATCTTCCGCAATACACTCTTCCACAGCCAGGATCAGCTGGTTTGGGCGAGACATCCCCTTAAGCAGACAATTCAGGGGCGGTTTTAGCGGAGGGGAAATCCAGCGCTAAGGAACAGCAGAAAAATAATTCATTATTTTTCTGCTGTTCCTTAAGGAGGCTGCACGTAAAGGCTCTCCTGAACGTGCAGAGTAACACTGCCTGTACTTTACGGGGATATGCCTCCTTTAGCGATTAGTTCCCCGGAGCGTTGCCCCGTCTGCGCAGGGGATGACTCGCCCAAACCAGCGTCCGTCCGTCTTGACTCGCCCCCCTCAAATTAGTGCTTTTTAAAGTTAAAGAAGCTTTTCTTCGTGTCCTTTGCCTCCGCCCTTGCAGACGCCGTACCTTTCGCCCCTTCTGTTCCTCTTGCGCCTTTCATGCCCTTTGCGCCCTTGCCTCCCTTTTTGCCGCCTTTCCTGGCTTCTGTCACGCGAACGATTGCCTCGGTGTACTCATTGTCTTTCAAGAACCTTATGGCATCCAGAAGCGCTGCAAGACCTTGATCCTGCCCGTCTTTTTGCTTATACTCCCATTCCTGGTCAAACAGCATGCCAACCCAGAGTTCTTTCTGGCGTTCTTCAAGAATCCAGTAGGTCAGCAGCTGCACATAATCTTCCCTTTCATTAACCATAGTAGATATGGTTTTACACAGCACCTTGAAATAGTTTTCCAGCTCCTCATTGCTGACGCCTTCTACCGTTACGGGGTATTGGGCATATATTTTCAGCGTTTTGGACCGTGCCAGCGGTATCTCATCCTCATAGGCTTTACGGATGCAGCGGCCCAGGTGCAGCAGGCGGATTTTGCTGACAGAGACGGCGCTTTTGTGCTTTTGGGTGTAGTTGAAGGCCTCAAAGGCACATTTTGACTGTACCTGCTCCAGTTCTTTGAGTTCTTCTTTCTTTCTGGGGGTCAGCACCCTGGGGGACTTTAGGCTCTCTAAATCCGTGTCCGCTTCTATCATGGCCAGGATCTGATCCATTCCTTCGCCCGCGATTTCCCCGTCTCCCAGCTCCTGTAGGGACAGGAAGGTGGAAATGAGGGCATGGAAGCGTTCCTCGGGCTCCCGTTGCTGCAAAATGGCGGCGGCTTCCTGCACAGCTGGGTCAAAGTAGCGGTAGGCGCTTGGCGGCGCGGCAGAGAAGAAATGGGAAAATACCTGCCCCAGATATTTGGCGCTCAGGCGGCTGGAAGCTTTGCGCACCAGATGGGCGCTTAACGTTCCCAGGCGCTGGTATTCCCCGGCCTGGCATAACTGCTTGGCCAGTTTATCGAGGGACTCTGTGTCGGGCGCTGACTTTAGGAGCAGTTCCCAGATTTTTTCCCGTTCCTGGCGGACGGCGGGCGCATTCTTGGCGTATTGCTCTAATTTCATGGCGCAGGCAGCGGCAAACGTCCATTCCTCGAAATCCAGCTTCCGGCTGAAATATCCGGCCAGCCAGATGGAAGTGTTCTTTAGCAGGTCAAGATCTTCCTGCGGCGAGTCTTCCAGTTTGGCAGACATTCCTTTGAGGATGGACTGGTAAGATTCCTTGCTGCCATATTTCCGTTCAAAGGAGACTCCCTGTTCAAATTCGTCCTCCCCCAGGATATCCATCCCGCCCTGTACCATCTGGAACAGCTTGAAGCCAGCGCAAAGATCCTGGTCCGCCTTGTGGTAATGGTATTTGCGGATGAACTTGAAAAATTCCTCCAGGGAATCATAGGCATAGGCTAAGCACATCTGTATCCCATCCTGGAAATAGTCTGCGGATATGTCAAATTTGGGATAATACATGGACATTCCGTCAAAGACATAGAACTGGCCGCCGTTAGAATAATCTTTCAGCTTGCCCTTGCTCAGTCCGGGAACCGCGCCTCGGATGTCAAATTCGGACATCGTTGGGTTGTGCTCAAGACTGGAGTAAGATACCTCAATGGCAGACTGCAGGGGCAGGGCAAACTGGATGGCAGCCAGCCACAGGAGGATGTTTTCATGGGTGTCATAAATGATTACTTTGTGGATTTCGTCACGGGCAAGGACTGCAGCCAGCAGATGGCAGAAAAACTCCATCCGATCTGAATCCCCTAAAAATTCCTGGATTCTTTCTATATTAATGGCTGTACCTGGACGTACTTGTTTTACCTCTGGAAGATATTCCACCTGCTTGCTCCCATCCAGCTCTTCCCGGCTCAGTGAAGACAGAAAGTCCGGGCTGTCGTAAAGCTGCATTGGGTAAACCCGGATATCTTCCGGGTCAAAGGAATACATGTGGCTGAAAAGATTGCCCATCCTTCCTTGTGTCCCTGCGTAATCCTGGCCCAGATACGTTACCACCGCCTGCATATACCGCTGCCCGTCAATCTTTTTGAACAGCGCCTTCTTGGGCAGGCTTGGGATTTTACTGCTGTCGCCGTCATAGAAATACGCACAGAAGCTCTGCTCAAACTCCGATAATTCAAATTCGCTGCATGCGCGGTTATATGTATGGATTCCCAATCCCCCGCCTTTTTCGATCCCTCGGGCGGAAGATGTAAGTATTGCCTGATTAATTGCCATAATCAATCACCCCCCTTACTTTTCTTTGATAATGTTGTTCTCCTTTAGGAGCCATAAAAATGGATCCTCCACCCGGTGCGGCTTGGGGATGGTCCGCAGCTCCTTGGGGCCGCCTGTCATGGAAATGACTGGCTGCTGCCCTAAGGCGGAAACGGTACAGAAGGTGTAGTTTTTAAACTGCATCTGCACATTCTTCACAAAGCCCCCAGCTCCCCATTCCTGGAGCATGGCTTCAATTTCGCTGCTTACGGTAAACCATTCGTTTTTGTCCAGCTGCCCCTGGCGCAGGTAGCTGGATGGCTCCAATACGATGCTGCCCTTAGGGAAAAACCTCTTTAAGACGTCAAACTTGGAAAAGGCAATTGCGGTCGGCACGTCAATTTCCCTCGTCCGCTTCCAGCCGCGCTCTTCGCGGATCAGGTCGCCAATCCTCTGCAGCACCATCTCCTGGGGCTCGATTTCTGTCTCCAAGATGGAGGATGAGCTTTGGATTTCCTCTTCTTCCATATTGTTGCGCAGCGCCATAATCTGCATGGGGTCAAGCAGGAAGATAATACCGGAAGCTTTACAGATGTAACGGTTTACAGTTTTCATAATCGCCTCGTTCTTCATATCCTCCCCTGCGGTATCGTAGAATACAAAGGTGTATTTCTTCTTGCGCTTGCCTTTTTCATCCAAGGGGATAATCATCTCATAAATCAGAGGCTTGCGGACGGCGCTCTCTCCCCTTATATTTCCAGTTGTTGTCAAGTTTTGCAGCTGTTTCTGGATATATACTTTGTTGTAGAAATTGTCGCGGTAATGCTTGTATACGTCGTCGTTGACCGGATTAAAGATTCCGCCGAAGACGCTGGGGCAGATCCTCTGCTGCAGCTCATTGATCAGCACGGACACAAAATGCGTCTTCCCCGTATCACGGCTGCCAACAATTGCAATAATCTCATCTTCATTGTCCTGGATTCCTTCCGGCAGCACATTGTGGCAGCTGGGGCAGACGCGGACAGATGATTTTGTCTTGCAATAGGGGCAGTTCTCCCACATTGGCATAAAATTCCCCCGGAACAGCTTCGGCAGGTTTGCCGCAGAGCGGAAGGTTGCATTGGTCGCCATCATAGATTCCTTCTTCAGGCCGAGGAACTGTGCATACTGCTCGTCCTGTACCTTCTCGCTGCAGAACCCATTCACGCACCGAAATTCTACATCTGAAAACTCATGTTCCTGAAAACAATAGGGGCATGTATATTTTTTCGCCATTTTTCCATTTCCTCCGTAACTTTATGGGTATTATTTTGTACGCCTGAACGTTACTTACGGCTTCGGCAGCAAACGATTCAGGCTATCCTTCACAATTACTCTCTTTTCACTCAGCTTACTTTAAAATTCGTGCCATACGCTGCCCGCAGGCTGATGCTGTCGTTCATGTCGCTGTCTGTGAAAAATGCCTTGAGATAGCTGTCTTTGGGCAATGACTTTACATCTACCGCAATACGCAGGCTGCCTTCGACCGTCTGCGCTTCGATATGCTCCACAACCCTGCCAGAGTTCGCATAAACCGGCGCCCCATGCTGCTTGGTAACTATGTCAATGTCTGGCAGGGAGAAAGTATGCGCCTCGCTTTTAAATTCCACCTCAATTTGCTTGCTGAACAATCCCTTCACACGGATGGAATACTGGATGTCCATCTTGGGGCAGTTGGAAAACAGCAGCTGCGTCCCATCGGAATAGGCCAGCTCCCCATTCAGGCGGCAGGCGGAATAGAGGGTGATGTAATAATCCTGTTTCTCGATATTGTTTAATTTGAGGGCGCCATCGCTTTCAAACTGCTTCTTGCTGATACTGCGTGAGGTACGCCCCTTGCGGTCTTCGATATCCTTGGCATAGCCGTTATTCCCGTACAGGACGAGGATAGAGACGGCATCCTTCGGCCAGTCAATGCTCACCATCAGCTCAGAATTGACCAGTTCCGTACCCTCAACCTTGATCCGCTCCATCCTGGCGGCAATCGCCTGTTCGCCAATTACTGCCGTATTATGCTTGATGGTGACAGGAATAATGGAGTATTTCTTGTCATCCTTAATGCGGAACCGGCAGCTGTTCTTGGACGAGGATACAACGTCCACGGGAGCCAGCTTGTCGGTTACCTTCTGCAGTTCCACGATGTCGCCGAACTGGAGCCGTACCCGTTCTTCTGTGTAATACAGCATCACTTTTTCACTGCCTTCGTAGCTCCAGGTGGCTAAGAAGATATCATCTTCGATATTTTTTACCGACAGGTCGTCCACCGGATCGGGAACCGAGGTAGGCGTGAGGGTAAAGGACACGCCCTGGGTGGGGATACGCTTGCCGCTTACATGGTAATTGCCCAAGACCAGGTATCCATATGTCTGGTCATTCTCTACCTCGTAATCGGTGAAAGAGGTATTGCCCGCGGTAATCTTCGTCCCCTCGCCGCGCTTGGCAGGCGCTTTGCCCAGGCAGCGGTAGACTTCTACCTCCACGTTCTGCCCCAGGGGCTTCCATGTAGCCTTGAGATAGCCGTCCCCTTCTTCCTTGCTGAGGATGGAGACCTCGGAGAGGTTGCAGCCACTGACAATAGCCGGGCTTGAAGGAACCCCGGCGCGCATAGTATAGACGCTGTAATAATATTCAATTCCCGCCTTCGGCTTTGTATCGACAAAGCGCGGCGTCCCGGCAGTCCCCAGCTCTTCGGCATCTGGGTCGTCAACAGCGGCGGCTGCGGTATGCTCCTTGCGGATGACCTTATAGGAAATCTCGCCCTGGGAAGGGCTGGACTGCCAGGTCAAGGTATTGGAGCCTGCGCTGGTATCCATCGCAAACGTAAGCTGGGTAGGCGGCTGCGGCGGGTATTTCAGCACCAAGGCGTCCACCCCTGGATAGTCGGGGCATACGCTGGAAATCTGCGAGCATAGCTTAATCAGGTCATTCTCTGAGGTCTTGGCCACGGCCTGCTTGTAGAGGCGCTCGGCTTCTGCGACCGCGCTTTCTATCAGCACGTCATTGGCGATTTTGGCGGTAGGAGCTTTTTTCTGGATGGACTTGAGCACATCAGCGGCCTTGTAATAGGCCTTCTTGGCCACTAATGCATTCAGCTTCTCTACCTCGGCGGAGAAGCTTTTTTCCTGCTTTTCCAGCTCCTGCTTCACCACGGCGATCTTGCTATAGGTCTTCAGCAGGCGGGAAGCGGATTCTAAGTGGTTCCTGGCCTTGATAAAATCCATATTGGTGATGGACTGGCGGGCAAACACGCAGAGCTGCTCCACCTTCTGCACGTCGTCCAGTTTGAAGCCGCAGTACCCGCAGGCTACGGATGAGGCTGGGACTTCCTTCTGGCAGCTAGGGCATTTGATGTAGAGGTCGCTGCCGCAGGAAGAGCATTTGCGCTCCCCATGGGAAATATCCACCATCGCGTAACAGTGGCCGCAGGCAATCTGGTTCTTAGAATCGCCTCCCCCGCCGCTGGCCCGGATGCCCTTGAAGGCACAGATCTGCTGGAAGGATTTCTCCGCCTGCTCCCGGTTCCGCTCAATCTTGGTCAGCTCGTCTATGAACAGCTTGGACTGCTGCGCATTGAGGGATTTGTCCGTGCCGGAATACTTCACCATCCGGGTGATGACATCGTCCTTTTTCTGCCAAATGAGGAATTTATCATATTCCCCGCGCATGGTTTTGTCTTTGCCGGTGAAAATTTCCTCGCTTAAGGAACACAGGGTACGCACTGCAGTCCCCATGTCAGAGCGTTCGTTCTTATAACGGTCCTTTAAGGGCACGGCATAAGATTTAATCAAATCCTCGCCGCTTAAGCTCTGCATGGCAACAATGTCCACATCCTCGCTGTCCGCCAGAAAATCATACAGGTTCTGCCTGTTCATGGTATCCAGCGGCGTTTCGGAGGTCTTGAATTTCGAATGGAACTGCGGCTTGGGGTTGGGGTCTTCCGTTGGAGGAGGCGGCGCCGCCTTATCCACGATTTTTAAGCCCGTCATTTTCTCAAACATCTCTTCCCAAAGGCTGCATTTCTCCATAATGGCATTGGCTGGGGTCTTCTCAATCTCCTTCTGGCCATCCTTCCCCTCCTGGCCGGCAAAAAACTTCAGCTCCTCCTTGAGGATAGACTGCACATAGTCCATGGCCTCCTTGGCCTCTGCCTGGCGAGCCGCCTCTGTCTTCATCACCTTCTTGATATCAATCAGCTGTGATTTGTACTGCCTGTATTTGGCCGCCTTCTTCCCACGCTCGGAATTTGCGTTCCAGAACCTGGCCTTATCTGCAATCCGCTTATCAATCACAGCCATATCCGATTCCGGCTTCATAAAGTCCAGTTCCAAAATCAAATAGTAGTTATCCGCTCCTCGTTTCATCGCTTCTCCTTATCGTTACATAATCTTCGCAATGCCTGTCAGCGCCGTTTCCAACTCAGACACATCGGTAAAGGACGCAAAATCCTTCCTTGAGGCAATCGCATCCAAAAAACTCTCTTTCGCGCCAGCAAATCCAAGGGCGATCACTTCAATCCCCTCCTGGTGGCATTTTTGAGCCCGCCGGATGGCCTCACCTGCATTACTCCAGTAGCCGTCCGTGAGAACCACCAGATACCTTACATCCTGCCTGCATCCCGCCAGCGTGCTGTTTGCCAGGTTAAACGGTTCCGCACTGTTGCCATAGCCCAGGCCATTGTCGTTGATCTTCCAGGCACGGATTTTGCGAATCAAAAGATTGCGATCCCTGCATAAAGGTTGGTAGAGGACGCAGCGGTCAGAGAAATTAATCAGGCCAATCTGGGTATAAGCCAGGTCAAACTGCTCCACAAAACTGACGGCTGCTTTCTGTGCTTCCTCCAGCCCTTCTCCTGCCATACTGCCCGACAAGTCAACGGCCAGCAGCACACACATATCCGGCTGCCCGGAAGCCGCCCGCTGCCGCTCCCTAGGATTCTCCAGCACCCAGCTCATATCCTCTTCCACCGGCTCGATATGCAGGGACAGTTCCCTGCCCGTGCGCTCCTGTATGGCGGATACCTGCACAATATTGTTCTCATCGTAGGCAAAGGTCACGTTGATCTTTTCCGTGCGCCCGCCGCTGCTCTCAATGCCGGTAAACACATATTTGCCCAGCACGATGCAGTTCAGAGGATACGTCAGCGCTTCCTCTTCCCCCTGCAGCATATAGACCTCCAGGCGGTTTTCCTCATGCTGGGAAATGCCCAGCTCGTAGGGCTTGGTCACCTGTGTGGGGATGCTGGAATTTTTCTTGACCATAATGCTGTTGACGTAGGCCGTCTCTTCTTTATTGACGGCAATCATCCCCATGCTGTGGGCGGTCGCGTCTTTGATCTTCTTGGCGCCGGCAATGGCAAAGGACGGCTTCGTGGCCGGAACCGTGCCGCCAATCATCATCGGCCGCGCCGCTTCCTCCACCACATTTCCTTCCAGGTCAATATTCGCGCGGATCGCCGCGCCCAGAGCCACTGCCTCATCCACATTGACTCCCTGCATTGGCGGCCTTCCGCACATCTCGGTCAGATAATCCTTGACCTGCTTCATCCGCGTGGAGCCGCCCACCAGCAGCACGCCGTCAATCTGCCCCCAGACCATCCCCAGCTCACCCAGGAGCTTCTCAATAATATCCTTGGTGCGGTTGAGGTTATAAGCTGTAATCTCTTCAAATTTCTCCTGTGTAACCTCGTAGGCTCCCTTATGCCCTTCGTATGTAATCGTTGGCTTGCTCTTTGGCCGTTCGGAAAGCTGCTTCTTGGTCTTCTCGGCAATGGCCTGCAGCATAATATTCATTTCCACGTCTTCTGTGATATCAATACCAAATTCTTCTTCGAACTGGTCGGTCAGGTAGTTGGCAAGGGCGTCGTCCCAGTCCTTGCCGCCCAGCTGGTGATCCCCGTCCGTCCCCAGCACTTCAATTTCATCATCCGTAATCCTGGCAATCGTCACGTCAAAGGTGCCGCCGCCCAAATCGTACACCAGGACGGTCTGGTTCGTCCCTTTGCCGTGGATTCCATAGGCGAATACGGCTGCCGTTGGCTCGCTGATAATGCTTAGCACCTGAAGACCTGCCTTCTGCCCCGCCTCCATCGTTGCCTGCCGCCGGAAATGGTCAAAATAGGCCGGCACGGTAATCACGGCTTCATAAATATTTTCGCCAACCGCATCCTCCGCCTCGCGGACAATCCCTTTCAGCAATTCCGCGGAAAGATCCGTCGCCGTATATTCCCTGCCATTCTGGAAAATGCTGTAGGTATCATCCCCCATATGGTATTTAAAGTAATTAACTGTCCGTTCGGAGCCTTCTTCCAAATATGATTTTGCCTCTTCCCCATGCAGGACAGCGCCATTCGGGTCAAAGTAGAGTACCGAAGGGGTAACCGGGCTCCCCTCAGAGTTCCGGATTACCTTTGCCTGGCCATTCTTGGGATCTACGTATGCAATGGCACAATAGGTAGTGCCAAGATCAATTCCTACTCTCATGCTATCCTCCTCATCTGCTGCCTGGCAGCGGGCAGGGAATTGCCCTGCCCTTCTCAGTTGTAGCTACTATGTCGATTCACAGACTGTCAATTTAGTTCAATACTAATCCACTTAACGCCTGTGCCTGTGCCTCAACCTCTTCCTCTGACAGGATCGCGTCGGACTCCATGGTTGCCTTCACTTCTTTGTTGCCCGTCTTCTCAAAGCCACGCAGGCTCAGCAGGCCATCGGTGGTAAGCTTAATCGTGATTTCCACTGGGGAGCCTGCCGGCAGGTTGGGAGGAAGTTCCAGGACAGCCGTTCCCAGAGGCATATAGCCGCCGATATCATAAACTTCATCTGTAACATCCGTCTCATAGACAATAATCTCCGCATTTTCCATATTGTCATAAGCCGTGCCAAACTCCTGCGTCACTTCAGCCGGCACAGGATCCTGCTTGGTAATCAGGTTCGTGATCTTCTCCGTCCTTTCTATCTTCCCATCCACTTCTTCCGTCACCAATACCTGAATGCCAAAGCTCTTGGAAGTGATGTTCCTAAGGACATGGCCTTGATGTGGCGGCTTCTCATCTTCTCTCTGAACGCCGCCAATCCCAAACATGATCTTTTTCGTATCTATGCCCTGTTTCTCTGCTTCCTTCTTAATCTTCTCTTTCAGTTCATCGGAGACATTGTCATTTTGCACATCTGTAATCTCAATCTTCTCTCCCTCATCGCTATCCTTATTGATCTCATTTAAGATTTCCTTCATCTCTTCCGTCCACTTCTGCAAGTCTGCCTGCCCCTTCTTCAGGGCATCTGCATGCAGCGCGGCGCCTTTGGCCACAGCCTCGTTAGGCTCGAACATCTTGATGGGGATATTCGGATAAGCCTCTTCTACCGCAACCTTTACCTGAGGCATCTTGCAGGAACCGCCCACGAGGATAATCTCGTCAATCTGCGTCACGCCCTTTTTCTCCGCTGCCTTCAGCGCATCATTGGTCAAATCTATGGTTTTCTTCAGCAGGGAGCTGGTAATTTCCTCAAATTTCTCCCTGGTCAGCTCAATGTTGTCCTTCATCCCATTGGCCATTACGATAACCTTGGTCTTCGGCTTCGCCGTCAGCTGCTGCTTGGCTTTCTCAGCCTTTAAGCGGAGATCCTGCTGTGCCTCCAGGTCAAATTCCTCATCAAACTCTTTATCTTCCTTGAAGGTTTCCTCCAAGTAATCCATTAAGTTGGAATCCCAGTCCTTGCCGCCCAGCTGATGGTCCCCATCCGTAGCAATCGCGACAATCTCTTCCTTCGTCACCCTGATAATCGTCACGTCAAAGGTTCCGCCGCCCAGGTCATATACGAGGATGGTCTTGTCCTCATCGCTGCGCAGGCTCCCATAGCACAGGGCTGCGCC
>Ga0137306_101461_pt1 | contig 23847 bp, 18 predicted proteins | sample Inofroosms_March_FD_97187 | JGI IMG/M metagenome (GOLD analysis project Ga0137306, IMG submission 97187) | Mouse cecal microbial communities from Vienna, Austria - N-Acetylneuraminic and N-Acetylglucosamine D2O microcosms_March | ecosystem: Host-associated > Mammals > Digestive system > Large...
GCCAAAGTCACATAGCAGGTCTTGCCATCCGGTCCACCGAAAGCTATATTTGAGCATTTTTTCCCACTTAGATAAATCTCTCGAATCGGCTTTCCCTGAGGAGAAAGGATGATCACGGTTCCTTTATCATAGCGAGTTACATATAGATTTCCTTCCTGATCGCAGCGCATCCCATCCATCTGATAATCTTCAAACGCATAAAACAAACGTTTATGAGACAACTTTCCAGCTTCCAGATCATATGCCCATATTTTTCTCTGCCTGGACTCATTGACGTATAACGTTTTCTCATCTGGACTCACCTCGATTCCGTTGGTGGTTCCCATCCCATCTTCCATCAAATCAACGGTTCCATCCGGCAAAATACGCCATAATTTTCCCGTTTCTTCCTTCCAGAGGGGATCGGAAGCGAACACAATATCCTCTCTTGTAATGCAAATATCATTGGGCTGGTTCATATTTTCCTCATGTGCCAACACCGAGATTTGACGCGTATCCATATCCACCTTCAAAATATTATGATTGGTATAATCCGCAATCAGCATTTCTCCCTTACTATTAAACCGGATTCCGTTTCCGATACTCCCACCGGCCAGGGTCACAAACACTGAACATTCTCCCCCCGGCGTAACCTTGCCGATGGTATGCTGTTCCTGATAATTAACTGCATATAAATTTCCCTCTCGATCGCAGGCCGGTCCCTCAATTCCCCTCGTAAATCCTCCGGGCGGTGTAAAAATAAAACTTTCATATAACATAGAAATCCCTCCTTTTTTCTTTTATATTAATACTTTTTGTTTGATTTATCAATCTTTTTGTCATTTTTCCTTATGGCAATTGCTGGATAAGAATAAAATAAATATAGAGATTGCAATCCCATGTCATTTAGATAAAGAAACGAGAAAATCAGCCAAGGAAGAGGGGAGAGAAACAATGGGAAATCGTCTGTGATAGTTTGACTTTGCAGAGATTTAGAAGTCCTTAAATCCCTGAATTGAGCGTTGAAACGAAAATATACATTGTTTGAGCGAAGCGAGTTTGTATATTTTCGTTTCGCTTTTAGCAAAAGTCAGGGGTTTTAGGAATTCTTAATCTCGAAACCGGAAAACGGAGCAGACGATTTCCGGTTGCTTCTCTCCCCTCTTCCTTGGCGTACCTTTTGTCACTGCTTATCTAAATGACATGGGATTGCCGGCAATACACAACCAGGCTGATTTTTTCAGGAAGAGACGAAAATGGCAGGAAGCGTCTGACTTCAGATTTCAAATCGGCGGTATCTAAAAAAGGACGGCAGTCGCGGTCAGAATTCGTATACAGCTGTGTCTTCGCACGTTGCTGCTACCATAACCGACCAGATGACTGCCGTCTTTTTTCCTTAGATACCGCTCTCTTCTGCCAATATCGCCGAACCTTACCTTCCTCCCCCACTATCCTCCCACCACCGGGATCTGAATTTCTGTGACAAACTGGCTGGTATCGCCAGTAAATCCATAATCAATCATCGTAATCTCTCGAGAAAAGCCATTGATTTTCAGCCCATGAATGGACATAAACTCGTCCAATTTCTTATAGTATACCGGAGCTTCCTGATGACTGCCACAAAATCGGACGGACAAACAAATTTCTTCTGGCAGTTTGTCTGTATTTCCCTCATAAGAATCCTCCGGATCTAAAATCAGGAACACCATGTCATAGCTGTCATACTGCTTTTTCTCCAAATGCTCCCTAGCTATGCCGACTCCCACCTTTCCGAGAAAAACAATCGCATCCTTTTGATGCTTCACCAGCTGGTGAATCGAAGGTTCCAAATCCAGATAAGAACTTATGGAAAGATTATTGCGTATCCACGCAATGCGGCGTGGTTCTGTTTGTATCTTTTGAATGTTGTCAAGTCGAGAAGCCAGCGCATCCTCCAGCTGCAAAAGCCGGTTGCTGATTTTTCTTTCGATAGTCTGCAACTCCTTCTGCTTGCGGATAACCTCCTCCCTCTGCTGCCGGAGCATTTCCTGAATCTTGCTCACATCTCGATTTTTCAAAAATCCCGTAATCTGAGGCAGCGACATATCCAGTACCCGAAGATAACGGATCGTATTCAGACATTCAAACTGGCGTATACTATAATAACGGTATCCTGTCTCTGGATCTACATATTCCGGCTCCAGCAAACCAATCTTTTCATAATGACGGAGAGAGCCTACACTTAAGTGGAACATCTTCGCCACATCTCCGATTTGAAACAATTCCTGTTTTTCCATCCTTTTATATCCTCATCTTTTCTATGCCCGAATCGGTTTTTTTGCCGTACCTTTTGTTTGTCTCCGCTCGATTTCCCGAAAACGCCTGTTCATCCAAATGAAAACTCCTACACAAATCACTGCTGAAACTCCAGATCCTACCGTAGAAGCTAGACCCATAGGAAAAAGGGTATCCACAAAATATTTGGATGCCAGATAAGAAAGTGGAATCCGGGCGCAGAGAATAGAAATGGAATTGTGAACAAAAGATATCCCAGACAACCCATAGGCGCAAAAGTAACCGCTGAAACAAAAATGAATTCCTGCGAGAATCGAGTCCCACACATATCCCCGCATATATTCTCCCCCCATCAGCACCACTTCTCTGTTGTCTGAAAACAATCCAATAAAATGTTCTGCATCTAGCTGCATCACAGCAACTGCCGCCGCGCCCCAAATCACAGTCATCAAGCAACCATAGCCCAAGGTAAGACGAGCTCGCTCGTGCTTCCCGGCACCGATATTTTGTGCACACAATGCGGAAACTGTCTGAAGCATAGAGGACGGAACAAGAAATAAAATTCCGATGATTTTCTCCACAATCCCCACTGCCGCTGCATCATTCAGCCCTCGCTTATTTACAATAATGGTAATAACAATAAACGCAATCTGAATAAAACCATCCTGTAGAGCAATCGGAACTCCAATCTTTAGCAATCCTGTCATCGTTTCCCGATAAGGCTTAAAATTATTTACCCCAAGGGTAATCCCCGTTTTCTTCCTTCGAATAATAAACAGAGACACCATCACACTGATCGTCTGGGACAAAGTGGTACCCAGCGCCGCCCCTGCCGGCCCGAGACCCATTCCTCCGATAAAAAGATAATCCAAAACAATATTTACTCCACAGGCAATGGCAATAAAATACATGGGGCTTTTGGAATCTCCCATTCCTCTAAAGATAGAGCTGATTATATTATAGGCAGTAATAAACGGAATTCCCATAAAGCAGATGGTAAGATAGGAAACCGTCTTTGCCGCTGCTTCTGCCGGCGTGGACATCACCGTCACGATCGGCTTCACGGCAAAAAGCAATCCGACTGTCAAAGCCACGGACAGCACCATAAACAGCGTGACGGTATTTCCTATCGTCTGAGAAGCCTGCTCCTTCTTTTCTGCGCCGATTGCCTGCCCAATCATAACCGTCGATCCCATGGCCAGACCCACTATCATGACTGTCAGCATGTGCATGACTTGACTGCCGATAGAAACCGCCGTTGTGCTTTCTACGCCGTTAAACTGTCCGATGATAAATAAATCTGCCATACCATACAATGTCTGTAAAAAATAGGACAACAGATACGGCAACGAAAAAGAAAGAACCGTTTTTAACACACTACCCGTAGTTAGATTTTTTTCCATAAATATCCACCTCTTGTCTTTTATTCTCCATAATCCGCATTATAAAGTCTATAACTGTTATAGAGTCAATGACAAGAAAAATTTTATCGATTCAATTCCCTTCGATAAATCCCATAGGCCGCTACTGCCGTCACCGTTTCTGTCACCCAGAACCCATGCCAGACTCCCACTGCACCAAACATTCGGCTGAGCACAAACGCCACCGGGATCATTACAAACACATATCGCAATAATGAAATCATCAGAGACGGACCGCCCTTTCCCAATCCCTCCAGCGCTCCCGAAGATATGACAGAAATGGCGGACACCAGAAATCCCGCACTGATAATCCGTAACGCCATCGTTCCCGCCGCAATCGTCTCCTGACTGGTTGCAAAAAGGCCAATCAGCCAAGAGGGAACTGCCTGACACAAAACCATCCCCACAGCCATGATCCCTGCCGATAAAAGAAGTGCCACTTGATAAATCTTCTCTACCCGCTTCCATTCCTCTGCTCCATAATTATATCCCACCAGCGGTCGCATTCCCTGGACGATGCCATTTGCTGGCAGATAAAGGAACGTTTGCAATTTATAGTACACTCCCAACACTGTCACATAAGCCTGAGAATAAGCGGCCAAAATCACATTCAGGGACGATATCAGCAAAGAGGGCAGCGCCATATTCAGGGTGGCCGGAATCCCTACGGCATACAATCGCAGGATCAATTCCCTGTCAAGTCTCAGATACTTAACGTGGATTCTCACAGGAATCGGCCTAATCAAAATAATCGCCCAATACATAAGCAGGCTGATCGTCTGTCCCAACCCGGTAGCCAAAGCCGCTCCTTCTATCCCCATCTGTGGAAATGGTCCCCAGCCAAAAATCAGCAGCGGATCCAAAATAATGTTAGCAATGCATCCACACAACATACTGATCATCGTCAGAAACATCATCCCGAGTGACTGGAAAATCTTTTCATATGCCATCCCCCAGGCAATGATTACCGCAAATCCAAAAGCAATGCGGGCATACCGAAGCCCCAGCTCTAGGACAGACGCAGATGAGGTAAACATTCTCAAAAACCATGGCATTACACCGATACAAAGGACCGTCAGCAAAATACCATGAATGGTAGAAAGCATCAGTCCCCACGATGCGGCACGATTGACCTCCCTCTCCTTTTTCGCCCCCAGATGATAAGCAATCACTGCATTGATTCCAATGGAAAAGCCGATCGTAACTGCATTAATCAGATTCTGTACCGGATATACCAGCGCGAGAGCAGTCATCGCATCCTCACTAATTTTTGCCACAAAATAGCTGTCAATAATATTGTACAAAGACGCCACCATCATTGATAAAATCATCGGCAGCGACATTGACAGTACCAACGGCAATACTAGCTTTTCTCTCATAAATGCCTGTTCCATTCTTCCATCCTCCTCTTTCTCCCATGCACAGAATGCTTTCCTTTGGCATCAAAAAAAGCCACACAACGATCTCTTGACCCTTGTGTGGCGAAAAGTATCCTGTACCCAAAATCCACTCCCGTCTGCAATCTGACGAGTTTGCCTTTTTATCATATACCGAAAAATTCTTAATGTCAATAAATTTTCGGATAGAACACACGCTAAACACAATCTTTTGCCGGAACTTAGAGGTCCTTAATGCAAAAATTGATGCAGCACATTCATCAGTAATTCAATATCAAGTGGTTTAGCAATGTGAGCATTCATGCCACTTTTCAGCGCTGCTTCTCTATCCTCTTCCATAGCATTTGCTGTCATGGCAATGATCGGCAGGATTTTCACATCTTTACGGTGCATCGCTCGAATTGCTTTTGTAGCCTCGTATCCGTTCATAACCGGCATTTGCACATCCATCAATACGGCGTCATAATAACCTTCTGCCGATTTTTCTAGCATAGTAACCGCGTCCGTTCCGTCCGGCGCCATCTCGATTACAAAACCGGCTTCTTCCAAAATGACCCCCGCAATTTCCCGGTTCAGTTCGTTATCCTCCACCAGAAGCAATCTCTTTCCACTGAAATCGCTTTGTGTCCAGACCGCCTTTGTTTCAGACGGTTTATGATCGCCGATATGATTCGCCGCCAACAACGCTGACTTTAAATCAGACATAAAAAGTGGTTTGGCACAAAACGCAGTAACGCCTGCCTTTCTCGCTTCCTCCTCAATATCCGTCCAATCGTAGGCAGTGAGAATGATAATGGGTGCATCATGTCCCACGACACTACGAATTTTTCTTGCCGTCTCGATTCCGCTGGTTTCCGGCATCTGCCAGTCAATAATGTAAGTATGATAAGGATCTCCTTCCTGATAGGCAGATTTGGCACGATATGCCGCCTCCCTGCCAGATGTCGTCCACTCCGAACGCATTCCGATACTTTTTAGCATTTTACTCACGCTATCGCAGACATTGAAATCATCATCCACCACCAAGGTGCGCAACCCTTCCAGTTCCTTAATCTGTTCTGCGCTTTTTTCCACGTCCTGAAGCTGCAACGGAAGCTTTACTGTGAATGTGCTTCCTTTTCCCACCTCACTTTCTACCGTGATTTCTCCTCCCATCATGTCGACAATGCTCTTCGTAATGGCCATACCAAGTCCGGCGCCTTGTATGCCACTTCTTGTTGCCGTTGATTCACGCTCAAAAGGCTCAAAAATATGTTTCACAAACTCTTGTGACATACCAATCCCATTGTCCTTGATAATGAAAGCGTATTCTCCCCATCCATGCTTAAAAGTGGTATGTTGCGTGATACGAAAGCCTACCGTCCCCCCTGCCGGCGTATATTTGACAGCATTTCCCATCAAATTGATAAAAATCTGATTTAGCTTCAGCGGATCCGCAATCACATCCTCATTGACCACTTCAAAAGTGTCGATAAACATCTCCAACTGCTTGGATTTTACCTGTGGCTGAATAATATTTACCAAATTGTGCATCAGTTCAGGGATATTACACTCCTGATTATGAATCTGCAGTTTTCCACTCTCAATACGGCTCATATCCAGAATATCGTTAATCAATCCCAACAAGTGATTGCTGGAAGAAAGGATTTTATGCAGACAATCTCGCACTTGATCTGTGCGCTCCATATGGCTAGCAGCGATTGTAGCAAAACCAATAATGGCGTTCATAGGCGTACGTATATCGTGGCTCATATTAGATAGGAAAGTGGTTTTTGCTTGATTGGCATGTTGTGCTTGCATCAAGGCATCTTGTAAAGCCTGTGTCTGTTCCCGCCGCTTTTTAACCTGTTCTGTAACATTCTGACGGACCACTAAAACTCTGACAGGCTTTCCCTCTTTTCGTTTCAGGCATACTACAATTAAATGTTCCCATTCTTCCTTTCCTTGACGAGAAACATGACATTCATGAACAACCGAATCTTCCACTCTGAGGTTTTCTCTGATTGTATCAATCAAAAAAAATTGGCGAAATGCCTCTCTTCCTTCATCTCCGATAACATCGGTGGCATGAATCTTCATGATTTCGCTATATACCCCTTCCATTGGAATGCTGGTATTAAACGGTCCGATTCCTGCCATATAGGAATAGTGATCCTTTTCCAAATCCACCACGAGATAGCGCGAGAAAAAAATGATGTTTGTGCCGCGGAGCACATCATTGACCATTTTGTTCTCTTTTTCCAGTTTCTTTCGCTGCTTTCCTGTACGGATCACCAAAAAAGCAATATAAATTACAAACAGAATAAGCAAACAGATTTCTAATATCACTCCCGCCATATTCGCTCTGTTTACCATTGTCTGTGTGACATCTTTGGGGAATGCCTGTACAAGAACATAATCATGCTCTGCCAAATGCATGACGCAGAGATTATCTGTTTTACAGCCCTCACCGCAAAGGAGAGCTGCTTCGCTACCATCCACGAACGCACTCCGGGCCATCTCGGCCGTTCTACTATCAATAACCCCCGATTCTGTCAAAGAATCCAGTAGATCTCCTCTATAGGTCCCTTCTCTTGAGCTGGCAATCACCTCCCCCTCCCGCGTACAAAGAAACACGTCCGCTGCCTCGCCAAAATAACTGGTGGCAAGTATATCCCGCAGATAATCCTCTGCAAAGTACAGTCCTAAAAATACTCCCACAATTTCCTTATCGCGGGATACAGGAGCATAAAATACCATGATGGGCTTACCAGTAATTCTGGACTCTGCCATTGACTCAAGACCGCTTTCTCCGCGCATTCCCTGCAAAAAATAATTCCTGTCTGAGCTATTGCTAGTCGCTCCATCAGAAGCAAGATTGACACCATCTGCATTTGTAAAGCGAATAGCGTCAAAAGTCGTATTTTCCTCAAGTTCCTTCAGTACCTGAGTATTAATTTCTGAATTATTTCCGCCAGTACTGACCAGATAGGCACTGTTTTGGATACGTTGTAGCGCATTATTAAATTCACTCTCAATGCGTTTTACCGTCTGCCGGGCACAATCCTCTGCATAGATTCTATTCTGTTCCTGAATGCGCGCCCTGTTTTGCGTCGTGTAGATGAAAAATAAAACAAGTACGACAGCCAGGAAAAGAAATGCATAAAGAATCGGTTGCCATGTTTTCCTCTGTTGTCTCATCTGATTTGGCATACTATATTCTGTCCGACTCCAACCGGAAGAATCCAAATGTGCCGTCACCCCCCCCCTCAAAAACTTACTACTTAATTTTGGAAATATTATACAATAAAAACCGTACTAATATCAAGTACTACACTATTATATTCTCACAGGTAAAGAAAATCTCTGTTACTGTTCACACCATGGCTAATCACTCCGTTGATTAGCCATGGGCCAGTACCGTTACGTGGGCAAAGCATATGCCTCATCGCCGCAGTCGATTTTAAATGGGCATATGCGGTTACGTTCACAGGGTACCTGTGAACAGTAACAAATCTCTTGTATGGCCGTCAGCTGACAAAAAATAAAAATCGCTATAAAGCTCTTGCCACAGAACTTGGTAGCGATTTTTGACATTTACTCTGTTTTCAAATAATACTTGTCAAGTATTTCATGTCATTTAGATAAAGAAACGAGAAAATCAGCCAAGGAAGAGGAGCGAAAAGCACTAGAAAATGATCTGTTCTTTTTGACTTTGCAGAGATTTAGAAGTCCTTAAATCCCTGAATTTGGCGTTGAAACGAAAATATACATTGTCTGAGCGGAGCGAGTTTGTATATTTTCGTTTCGCTTTTAGCAAAAGTCAGGGGTTTTAGGAATTCTTAGTCTCGAAACCGAAAAAAAGAACAGATCATTTTCTATTGCTTTTCGCCCCTCTTCCTTAGCGTACCTTTTGCCACTACTTATCTAAATGGCATTGGTCAAGTATCCCATCTTTTTATTGAATCGAAACCACCTTATAATCCTGATCCTCTACCGTTTTCTTCAGAATCTCGTCCGCTACTAACCCTTCCATCTTCACCACAGCTGTACCCGTCTCATGACTCACCACCGCTTCGCCGACTCCTTCTAGCGCTTCTAAACACTTCTTCACCCGTGCCTCACAATGGCCACACATCATTCCCTCAATCTTCATCGTTTTCTCCATCACCAATTCCTCCTTCTTATTCCTTTTGATTTTTTTGTCTCTTCTTGTATCATGCATATCAAACCAGTTCAACCGCAACGCATTCGTGACCACGCAGAAGCTGGACAGGCTCATAGCCGCAGCACCAAACATAGGATTTAATTTCCATCCAAATAAAGGATACCACAAACCTGCCGCCAAGGGAATCCCCACTGCGTTATAAAAAAACGCCCAAAACAGGTTTTCATGAATATTTTTCAGTGTTGCCCGACTTAAGCGAATAGCTGCCGGTACATCGCTGAGTCGGCTCTTCATCAATACTACATCCGCTGCATCAATGGCAATATCTGTACCTGCTCCAATGGCAATCCCGATATCTGCTCGCGTAAGCGCCGGAGCGTCATTGATGCCATCTCCCACCATAGCCACCTTACCTTTATGCTTTAAAGAACGAATCACACTCTCCTTACCGTCCGGCAATACACCGGCAATCACTTCATCCACCCCAGCCTGCGCGCCGATCGCCTTTGCTGTCTGCTCATTATCCCCGGTCAACATGACTACATGAATCCCCATATTCTGAAGCTCCCGCACAGCCTGTGGACTGTCCTCTTTCATCACATCTGCCACCGCAATGATCCCCTGCAACACACCGGCGCGGCTAAAGAACAGTGGCGTCTTGCCTTCTTCCGCCAGTTGCTTTGCCTGGCTTTTCATCGCCTCCGGCACTTCTGCCTGACGGCCGATAAATGCAAGATTTCCCCCACTTACCTCCTCTCCATCCAGCAACGCTGACAGCCCGTTTCCTGGCAATGCTTTAAACTCTTTCACTTCAGCCGCTACCAGCCCTCTTTCCTCAGCCGCCTGCAAAATTGCTCTCGCCAAAGGATGCTCACTCTTCTTTTCCAGCGCATACGCCATCGCCAACAACGCTTCCTCGGCAGAATCCTTCCTCGAAATCTCATTAGACGCGCCGACGACGCTCTCCTTTAAATCTTCCAGCGGAATCAGATCTGTCACGCGCGGCTCTCCCCTGGTAATGGTACCGGTCTTATCGAGTGCCACTATCTCTGTCTTTCCTGCTTCCTCTAGAGAAACCGCCGTCTTAAACATAATGCCATTTTTCGCTCCCATACCATTTCCAACCATGATCGCCACCGGTGTGGCCAGCCCCAACGCACAAGGACAGCTGATCACCAGAACGGAGATTCCCCGTGCTAGAGCAAAACCAAAACTCTCCCCAGCCAGCAACCATCCCAGAATTGTCACTGCTGCAATCGCAATCACTGCTGGTACAAACACTCCCGACACCCGATCCGCCACCTTGGCAATTGGCGCTTTAGTGGCGGCCGCATCACTGACCATCTGTATAATCTGCGACAGGGTGGTATCCTCACCGACCCGCGTCGCCCGACAGCGAATAAAGCCTGACTGGTTCACTGTCGCCGCCGACACCGCATCTCCCACTTCTTTATCCACCGGAATGCTCTCGCCGGTCAGCGCTGACTCATTTACCGCACTGCTGCCTTCAATCACCACACCGTCCACCGGAATATTTTCTCCCGGACGTACCACAAATATGTCATCTTTCAATACCTGATCAACAGAAACCTCCGTCTCCTCGCCATCTCGTATAACAGTTGCCGTCTTTGGCGCCAGTTTCATCAGACTCTTCAGAGCATCCGTCGTCCGTCCCTTTGACCGGGCCTCCAACATTTTCCCCACGGTAATCAAGGTCAGAATCATAGCTGCCGACTCAAAATAAAATTCGTGCATATACGCCATCACTCCGGCCATATCGCCCTTTACCTGTGCATCCGTCATGGCAAACAACGCATAGCTGCTATACACCAGAGAGGCTCCCGATCCCAACGCTACCAATGTATCCATATTAGGCGCTCGATGCCACAAGCTCTTAAATCCGCTAACAAAAAACTTCTGATTGATAATCATCACAATCGCTGTGAGATGCAATTGCAAAAGTCCCATCGCCAGATGATTCTCCGCTAGAAATGCCGGAGCCGGCCAGTTCCACATCATATGCCCCATGGAAAAATACATCAAAACTGCCAAAAACCCCAGCGACCAATACAATCGCTGTCGCAATATTGGCGTCTCTCGATCTTTCAACATATCTTCTGCCGCAGAGATTCCTCCGATTCCCGGAGCGCCTGCAGAAACTGCACTGCCTGGCACGCCAGCATTTCCCCGGCCAGCGCCTCCACGCTCCCGCTTTGAGGCTCCATATCCCGCCTGTTCCACAGCCGCGATCACCGCCTCTGGCGCTGCCGCTCCTTCCACTCCCATAGAATTAGTCAACAAACTGACCGAACAGGAAGTCACGCCCTCCACCTTAGAGACCGCTTTCTCTACTCGGGCGCTACATGCTGCACAGCTCATCCCTGTAACCGTATATTGTTCCATTTTCGCACAACTCCTTTCCTCCAAATGTTCTCTGTCCTATCACTCATGGTCTTTCACTGATTTTTAACAACCAATATCCCCTCTTTTCTCTTACTTCATCAACTTTTGCAATGTTACTACCAACTCATCAATCGTCTCTTCTTTCCCTTCACGGATATCCTGAGCCACACAAGTTCGGATATGATTCGCCAACAGCACCTTATTAAAACTGTTTAACGCTGCATTCACCGCCGCCACCTGAACCAGAATATCGGTACAGTATGCATCCCTCTCCACCATTTTCCGGATTCCCCGCACCTGACCTTCAATCCGATTCAAACGGTGCAAAAGATCTCGATACTCCTTATCCGAACGTTCCTTGGTTTTATAGCAGCATGCTTCTTTCTCTGGCATATTATTCATTTTTGTCGCATCCTCTGACATATAGTTAATCACCTCCCCATCTTTCGACTGCCTTTTTCTTGCTTCCCACATCCTCAAAAGATTTCCTATCTTTACCCTATACCGCCATTATATACCCCCACCAGGTATATTGCAACACTTTTTTCTTTTTTTAGCAACTTATAAGCAAGTCTGAGAAATTTTTCGTCCTTCTCCCAAAGTGCACTCCCTCTTCCCATTTCTTGCCGATTATGAAATTTTATTACATTTTAAAATAATTTTAAAATATATATTGTAATTTTATTACATTTGTGATACTATACAGTTATAAGCGCTTATCGAACGGAAAGGTATTAATTTTGTCGATACTATTTCAAAAAATACCGGCCCCATTATGTAAAAAACCACAAAAAGGAGAAGCATATTATGCAGGAAATTTCATTTTTGATCATTTTAGTTCTTCTGCTGTATACCATGATTGCAGTAGTAGACCAGATTTCCATTCAGTGTGGGCTATACAGTCCGTTGTTTGCGGCGACATTTACAGGGCTGCTTTTGGGAGATCTGCAGACGGGGCTGATAATCGGCGCTACGCTGCAGTTGATGACCTTAGGAGTGGCGACTTATGGAGGCGCCACGGTTCCCGACTATCTTTCAGGCGCCATTATGGGAACTGCTTATGCCATCATTTCCGGAGAAGGCGCGGAGTATGGGATCGCTGTTGCCATTCCCATCGGACTTTTACTCACCCAGATGGACGTTCTGGGAAGAATGAGCAATTCTTTTTTCCAGCATTATGGCGATCGTTGTGCTGAAAAGGGTGATTGGAAAGGCATGGAAAAAGCCAATCTTTTGGGATTGATTCCCTGGGAACTGTCACGTCTGATTCCCGTTGCGTTGGGCCTCTTTTTTGGAGAAGCCGTTGTCACTAGTATCAACGCTCTGATCCCGGCATGGTTTATGACAGGTTTAAGAACAGCAGGATCGATTCTCCCGGCCATGGGTATGGCGATCCTTATGAGGTATCTGCCGCTGAAAAAGTACTATCCTTATTTTATCATTGGTTTTGTACTGCTCGCTTACGGCGGTTCCTCGTTCACAGTTATGGCAGCAGCCCTGCTTGGATTAGCTCTGGCTGCGCTCCATTTCAGCAGAGGAAAGGATAAGGCTGTGGCAACCGTATCCGGTGATGTGGCAATGTTTGATGATGAGGAGGTAGAGATCGATGGCTAATGGGAATGAGAGAAAACTGACAAAGCAGGATATTAACAAAGTTTATGTCCGGAATTTGTTTGCCCTGCAATTTGGCTGGAATTACGAAAAAATGCAAGGATTGGGATATTCCTATGTGATCATGCCTGCATTAAAACGTCTTTATGGGGACGATCCAGAAAAAATGAAGCGGGCTTTGAAAATGCAAAGTTCCTATTTTAATACGACCCCTGGCACTTCCCATCTGATTGTAGGCGCCGACATGGCGTTGGAGGAGGAGATCGGCATTGAGTCTGAGGAAGCCGTCAGCGCCCTGAAAACGGGTCTTATGGGACCACTCGCAGGCGTGGGAGATACTTTATTCATTGCCATTTATCGTGCTATTGTATTTTCCATTGCCTCCTATGTGGCCATGCAGGGGAATCCCGTGGGCCTTATCGTACCGCTTCTAGCCTGTGCCGCAGTCTTGTGGGTCCGTTACAAATTCACCTGGATGGGGTATCAGTCCGGACGGAAATTAGCTACCGGATTCGCGGACAGCATTTCCCCGATTACAGAAGCTGCCAGTATTCTTGGTCTGACCGTGGTAGGCGCATTGATTCCTTCTGTCGTCAACTACAGCACCAACCTGGCGTTTACCATGGGCGATGTAACTTTTGCCGTTCAGGATATGTTGGATAAGATCATGCCCAAAATGCTTCCTCTTGGTATTGTCATGCTGTCATACTGGCTGCTGGGCAAAAAGAAAATCAACTCCACCAAACTGATTTTCATTTTGCTGGGGCTGGGCATGATTCTAGGAAATCTTCAATCCATGCTGACTGCAGTTGCAGGATTGTTCTAAAAGCTGAGGTGTGATATGATAGGAATAATTGTAACAGGACATGGTACATTTGCCACTGGACTTACTAGCGGACTAAAGCTTCTAGCCGGAGAGCCGTCAGATTATGAGTCCGTAGATTTTGACCCGGAAGAATCTTTGGAAGTTCTCACCGAGAATCTTACACATGCTCTTGAGCGTTTAGAATCTTGTGAAGGTATATTGATTTTGGCCGACCTCACTGGCGGGTCGCCTTACAACGCAGCCGTCCGGCTAAAATTGGGAGGACGAAATAAAATAGAGATCATCGGCGGCGCTAACCTGCCCATCCTTCTAGATGCCTATATGAGCCGCAACGCAATCTCGGATCTTGTGAGCCTTGCCAGAGCTTCTCTAGAGGCAGGGAAGGCACAGACGATCTATTTTGAGGCGCCCGCAAATGAAACATGTGAGGAAGACGACGAGATTGAATATGATGAGTAACTGATATATAGGAGGAGTAATTATGGCAATTGTACATGCAAGAGTAGATGAAAGACTGATTCATGGTCAGGTCGCTATGGTCTGGACCAACACCGTAGGCGCTACTAGAATTGTAGTAGTCAATGATGCCGCAGTAAAAGATGAACTGATTATTGCTGGGCTGAAGATGGCAAAACCAGCAGGAGTCAAGCTGTCCATCTTATCTTTAAAACGCGCAGCAGAGAAATTTAAAGAAGGCGCCTATGAAGAGGATAAGGTGTTTCTGATCACCAAATCTGTACCGGATATGGCACAGCTGGTAACAGACGAAGTACCCATTCCTCTGGTAAATGTAGGCAATGTGGCCAAAAGAGAAGGTTCGAGGCCGATCAAAAAATCTGTGAATCTGACCGAACAGGACGAGGCATGTATCAGAGAAATCCTGGCAAAGGGAATTCCTGTTACCGCCCAGATGATTCCTAACGAATCCTCGCAGTCCATAGAAAGTTACCTATAAAAACAGCAGGGGGTAGAAGAAATCTCATGAATGATGTGATATTAAAGATCCGGGAAAGGTACGAGGAAATGAGCCGTGGAGAAAAAAAGATCTCCGATTTCATTCTGTCTCATGGCACAGAATGCCTGGGGATGACTACCATAGACCTGGCCAGAGAAAGTGAGGTTTCTTCTGCTTCTATTATCCGCTATGTGCAAAAATTGGGATTTGAGGGATTGGAAGGTTTTAAACTGGCGTTGGCATCTGCCAATGCCAGGGACAAGGACAGCGACTGGAGAGTGATGGATCTGATCATCTCCCCGGAAGATTCGATTGACGATCTTTGTCACAAACTAGAACAGATGCTGGCAACTGCCATGAAGGATTTTTTCTATCAACTGGATAAAGAAGCTTTCATCCAGGCTATTCGCGTTTTGAAAAAAAGTCGTCGGATCTACACGCTGGGAATCGGCGCTTCCATGATGCCTGCCTATGATTTGTTCCATAAACTAAAACGGGCAGACTTTAATTCCTTTTACAGTCAAGACACTAACATGGTCATGGAGTTTTTCAATTATCTGGATGAGAGAGATACCGTGGTGGCTTTTTCTTACAGTGGACAGTCCAAGGAAATCATCTATGCCTGCGAGGCAGCTAGAGAGAGAGGAGTAATCGTCATCGCCGTTACCAGAAAAAGCAACTCTCCTCTGGCCGAACTGGCTGATATCTGTCTCTTTGTCCCCAATCAGGAGCGCGCCATGAGAATCGGCGCGTTTACATCAAGACATACTTCTATGAGCATGGCGGATCTTTTATATCTGGGAGTAATTCAGGATAGTCTGGAAAGACTGGAGGGCGAACTGATGAAGACCAGAAAGCTTGTAGAGAGACTAAAAATGAAAGAGCAGGAAGGAGAACTTCATGATAGAAATAGACGGCCTGACGACAGAAAACGTGAATGAGGCCACAAAGCATATCGATCAGATGGATTCTCTAGGAATCGTAACACTGATTAATCAAGAAGATAAAAAGGTTGCTGATGCAGTAGAAAAAGAGCTGCCAGTGGTTGCTAAAGCCGTGGATGCCATTGCTGCACGATTTGGCGCCGGGGGCAGGATCATCTACTGTGGGGCAGGAACATCCGGACGCATGGGAACTCTGGATTCTGTAGAACTTCTGCCAACGTACAGCGTCACCCCAGACCGGGTGCTGAGCCTGTTAGCCGGTGGTGAAAGCGCTATGTATCGAGCCGTGGAAGGCGCCGAGGATTCGCGAGAATTGGCTTTTGACGACCTAGCAAAAGTAAATCTGACAGAAAAAGATTGCGTTATCGGCATCGCCGCCAGCGGCAGAACCCCTTATACCCTGGCCGCTCTGGAATATGCCAATGAACATGGCGCTCTTAGCATATCTATAACTTGTAATCGGGACAGCGAGATGGCTGCCGTAGCACAGATATCCATTGCTCCTGTGGTCGGACCGGAGGTAATCAGTGGCAGCACCCGCATGAAAGCAGGAACTGCTCAGAAGATGATCGCCAATATGATCTCCACTGCTGTGATGGTACGGCTGGGAAAAGTATATCAGAATTATATGGTTCACGTACAGCCGACAAATGAAAAGCTGGTGGTCCGTGCATGCCGAATGATCTCCCAGATCACGGGAGCAGACATGAATACTGCCGAGAATACTTTGCGAGAGGCAAGCATGAAAGTTCCCGAAGCGATCGTCATGTTACAGGCAAAATGCAGCCTTTCCGAGGCTGCCAGTGCTCTGGAAAAGACCGATGGCAGAGTGCGAGAAGCCGTAGAAACGGTAAAAGCCGGAAAACTATGAACACGGAAGCTGCGACAAAACAGATCATAAAGCAGGAACTGGAAACCATGGTAAAAGACCGGGTGATATGGGGGTTTTCTCTGGCTTTTGTAGAAAAAGAGAAAGCGGATCTCTCCTATCATGGCGTTATGGGCAGCACTTCTCCCTATGACAGCCTCCCTGTGAAAAAAGGACTTTTCTACGACTTGGCCTCTCTTAGCAAGGTAATTGGCACCACCAGCCGTATCTTGCAACTGGTCGAAGCACATGAGCTGTCTCTGGATACTCCTGTCGCTCAGCTTCTTCCCCGATTTTCCTGGAATGCAATCACTGTGGGGCATCTTCTCCTTCATTGCAGCGGACTACCCGCAGAAATTCCGGATAAGTATCAGCTGACCCGGGAAAACATTCTCGATCGCCTCTATCGCACAGCTCCAGAATGCAAGCCAGAAGAACAGTTTGTATATTCAGATGTGGGATACATTCTTTTAGGATTAATTATCCAGGAGGGAATTGGCCTAAAAAATCCAGAAAGTTTGGGAAAAAGCTTTCAGCATCATGTGTTCGCTCCATTAAATATGAATCATACTTCTTTTCCTGTTCCTGCACAGAAAAAGCTATGCCTTCCTACAGAGATGACGGAAAAAAGGGGATTGATCTGCGGGGAAATTCATGACTCCAAAGCCTGGCTTTTGGGACAAAGCGGAAGCGCCGGATTATTCTCCACTCTCGAAGATCTGACCACCTTTGTTCAAGCATATTTGACAAAATCAAGCAAACTATTTTCAAAAGAAACCTTCCAGTTGATCCAAAACACAGAACAATTTGGTCGCACCTATGGCTGGAGCCAAGAATACGGAAAAGGAACCCTCTATCATACGGGATTTTCCGGAACGTCTATATTGATGGACTGGAACAAATCGGAGGGAATGATTCTTCTGACCAACCGAATCCATCCGGACAGAAATAATCTTGTATTTCTAGAAAGACGAAAAGAATTAAACCAAATATGGCTGAGGGGGAGCAGGTAATACCTGCTCCCGTTCCCGTTTCTCTTTGTCTTCGATTCCTTTTCCCAAGGAATTTTTACAAACTACTTCCCCTTTCCCCAATAACATGATAAAATGTAACCGTAACAATTCCAAGAGGAGGAGGACTAACCATTGAAGCAAAAGATAAGACGTATGTTATGCTGCTTTCTGGCTGCATGTCATCTGTTCGTCATCACTGCCTCTGCCGAACCCCCTGCCTGGCCTTCAGATACTGGAATCCTTGCAGAATCCGGCGCTGTCATCGATGCCGATTCTGGAGCTTTGCTCTTCGGTCAAAATTGCGTCGACTCCGCTTACCCGCCGGCCAGCATTACCAAATTGCTGACTGCTCTCATCGTTTTAGAACACTGTCAGCCAGACGAGATTGTCACCTTCTCTGAGACCGCTATGAATAGCGTCGAAGCCGACAGTGGAAACAAATACAATCTTGTCGCAGGCGAACAGTTGACGGTAGAAGACTGTCTGCATCTTCTTCTCCTTGTCTCCACCAACCAGGCTGCCAATGCGTTGGCAGAACACACCGCCGGCAGTATTCCAGCCTTTGTCGACATGATGAACGCCAAGGTATCCGAACTTGGCTGTTCCTCAAAAACACACTTTGACAATCCTTCTGGCCTAAATGGAGAGACCCAGTATGTCACTGCCTATGACATGGCTCTGATCGCTCGGGCTGCTTTTGATAATGATGCTCTCTTACAAGTCAGTTCCGCCTTGTCTTATAAAATCAACGCTACCATAAATCATCCAGACGGTTTTACTATCCGGCAGGAACATCGCCTAGTCAGTACCACCGATCCCAACAATCAATTATACTATCCGCCAGCTATCGCCGGAAAAACGGGATATCTTCTGAAAGCTGGCAACACACTGGTCACTTATGCAGAAAAAGATGGAAGACGTTTAATTTCTGTCGTTTTAAAAGGCTCCCCCAATCCGGCATATTTTTTGGATGGAAAAACTTTACTAGAATTCGGTTTTAGCCGTTTCCAAAATGTTGTCATTGCTGATCACGAAACCCGCTATGTCACGGGAGATGAGACGCTTGAGCGCAATAGAATGACTTATCGCGCATCGGATTTGATGATCGAACCAGAACAGGTTATCACGCTTCCTCTGAATGCTGACTTTGATGACGCAGTTCTGTCTTTGGAACCACTTCCCGAAGAGCATCCTGTCAATGCGGTTGCCGTTCTTCGCTACACCTACAATGATCGTTTCATTGGTCAAGCATATTTGCTGGCAAAACAAGCTGATGTTTTACTTTCGCCTTCTGACGGCGATATGGTTCCTGCCCCCGAAGATGAGACGTTTTCTGGTGAGTCCAATCAGACAGATGGCCTTCATCTTCCCCATATCCGCTTGCCTTCTGCTGCCATAATTCCCGTTGTCGTTGCCTCGGTCGTTACTCTTCTTGCGATATCTGTCGTCGCTTGGATTCTTCTTTCGCGAAGAAAAGAAGCGAAAGCCTTAGCCGCGCGGCGCGAAGCACGTCGAAGACGTTTACAAGCCCATGGCGATGAAGAAGAATTCGAGCGATTGCTGCAAATGCGAAAGGCTAACGTACCTCATTTTCAGCAAAAGAATTTCTCTTCTGCCAAAAAGCAAAAGAGAAATGACGCCGACCCCTTTGATGATTGGTAATTATAAGGAAAAAAGATTACAAAATAAGCCGTTAGCCATTTCTCGTACCATTCAAACATGGACTACAAGAAATGGCTGACGACTTATTTGGCTATCTTCCATAATTCAAAGCAGCATAAGCATCCACTATACCTCCTGATACCAGTTTCCCCTCTAAACCTTCCAACCTTCTGGCTGAGTTCATCAGAATCGTCTTTACATCCTGCAGACTGATATCTTTCCGATACGAGTACAAAAGTGCTGCCACTCCAGTTACCATCGGCGCTGCCATCGAGGTGCCTGTCATAAATCCATAAGAATTATCAGAAATTGTACTGACAATATAGGTACCCGGCGCCGCAATATCTACAAGGTTCGCACTATAATTGGAACTTTTGGCCAGATTCCCATCAAACATCAAATTCGCCACAGAAATGCTGTTATCCAGATTGAAAGACGCCGGATAATCGGGATACTTATCTGCATTACGGCCAATACCACTACTGTTCCCATTACCGGCAGCACTGATAAACAGCATCTTTGATTCCCGCATCACCTGTTCTAGCTGCGGATAATATATCTCACTTCCAAAACTCAGGTTACAAATCGAAGCTCCATTTGCCTCCGCATACCGGATTGCCTCAATAACTGCTCTCTCCTCTCCGATCCCCTGTTCCGTTCCCAATGCTTTCAAAGGCATAATTTTCACATATCGGTTATCCGCGATACCGGCAATCCCCAACGTTCTTCGTGAAGCGGCAATCGTCCCTGCCGCATGTGTGCCATGATCATCTTCTTTTCCCACAAACACCTGATTATTATTGGCAAAGAAATTCCAACCATTGACATCATCCACATATCCATTTCCATCATTATCAATGCCATCCCCAGGTATCTCATCCTCATTAATCCAAATAGCATCTTTCAATTCCGGATGATTGATATCAATCCCAGTATCAATTACTGCTACAATCACGTTCCGATGCTCCTCGGTATCTGCATCGTAAAGCTCCCACGCAGGCTGGATATTAATGTCAATTCCTTTTACTGACTCCGTGGTTTCGATCTCATAAGCACCTGGTCCTTCCACCGGAGCCGGTAACTTCAGTGCGTTTGCTATATCAATTGTGGCTGCCAGACGAGGATCACTGTTTCGAAACCGATTCACGACCTCCAGATATTGCAATTCTCCATCATTTCGCAATCCCCATTGATAACGGGCATAAGGATCCCCCGCAGAGAGATTATCCTCACCTGGCCCGTACACACGTTGCGAAAACCCATATTCCATCGTCTCTGCCGCAACTGTCAATGGCAATTCGAAAGCAAAAATCCCTGCCATTAACAACATTGCACTAATTCTATATAATTTCATGATTTTGACTCCTCATTCCATTTCCATTTTCAGGATATCCTTTAGTATACCACATATCTTATCGCAGCAGTTTGAAAATTATGTGAATTTTATCATAATATTTACTATCTTTATTCACAAGCCTATCACGTTTTGTAACCGAAAAAGGAAGTCTATATGACACAATCAAGCAAAAAGGCAACCATCGAAGAACGAATAAAAATTATTGCATATTGTCTAGAACATAACCGTGATTACAAAGAAACTGCCGCAGATTTTTATCTGACGACAGTTCTTTTTTCCTATGGAATCAATTTGACTACTTTCTGTATATAGCTTAATTATCTCCCCTTCGTTTTACCATCTCTTCCATTATCGAAGTGATTTTTTTAGACAGAGCTATTCCGTGTTTGGTTTCTGTTGTTTCGTGATCATAGATAAGCGAACTCTCATAGCGTAAAAATGCTAATACATTCCCGTCAAGAAAATCATGAACCGGGTCCAAAGGCGAGTACCATGTTTCTGGTTCACCGGTACACTGCCTTATTCCTTTGGCATAATCTTTATCTTCCTCAGATATGATTCCTTTACTTTGAAGAAAATCTAAAAATTCGTCATAGTCTTTTCGGGACATATTTGAGGGATTCCAGTTGGAGGAAAGGTAATCATAGTCCTCATCATCTAATCTTCCAGTTGGTTTCGTTGTTGCGGATGAAGCGTCGTCTGTATCCGAAAATGTCGCTCCTTTTGTGCGCTGATAAAAAAGATACCGTTCCATCTCACTCCTGTAGATACCGGCATTTTGTTTCAATCCCGCATTTTCCAGATTAGAAGCCCAATTTTCATAATACTGTTTAAAATCCATGCTTGCGTTTACATCCTGGTGACTGCCAAGTGCCATAAGCGGTATCCCGCTGCTTGCCTTTACACTTTTGTCATCCTGCTGTGCCAGATGGACACGTAACGCAGTCATTTCCGCAGGCGTGGCATTTTCTGCGTTCACATCATTTAAATGAATTTTCCGGGTAAAACTTTTTCCACGGATATCTTTTCCCTCGACATACATCACCGGGTCGTCATCTGTGGAACTTTCATCATACTTCATGTGAAGTTCCTGCCCCGAAACAGGACTGAACTCACTATGTAAATATCCCATTTTTAATGTACCATGATAATTGCCGCCAGGAGTAGATGATGAACTCTCACTTACCCCGCTTTGACCAAAAACATTTCTCATTTTATTTCTGGAAACAGTTCCAATCGGATATCTTGCCGTAAGATAACTTGCGCCTTGTAAACCTAATGCACTCATTTTTTCTCCTCAATCTGTCTTTTTCATTTATGCCTTTAATTGTTCCAATATCTCTAAGAATTTTCTGTAATCCTGAAAATGCTGAGATTTATTTACATCAACATCGGTAGCTGCTTTTGAATACTCATATAAATTTTTATAGGAATCCAGCCCTCCGACTTCCAACATAGTTCCTAGTCCTCCCAAATTTCCAAAAGCATTGTTTTTTCGGTCGGAAACATCATCGCATTTTGTTAAAACACCTTCTGGTTTAGTTGGATTGATCTTACTTTCATCTAATGGCGTAATGCCTAAATAGATAGCAGTAGCTCTTCCTTTGGAAATAATACCGGCTTCCACCAGTTCGCCCATCAGAGCAATCGAATCTTTTTTTGACATATTTGCGGAATTATATTTCTTTTTCAGATTTTCCAATTCCTCATCGGTCAGTTTATCTTTTTTCGCGCCTTCCACCCATTTTTCTGCCTGTTGCTGGAAATCAGAAGGGTGGTATGCTACTTCTTTTTTTGTAACGGCATATACAGGAAATCCATTTACCATCTGAATTGTCATAATCGTGTTACCCCTTATGTTTTAATCTATGGTTCCTCTGTCGGTCAGAACCATTTATGCTCTCTTACATATAAGTCCAAGCATATACTGTTGTTTAACTATTTTCTTGTAACCTACATTCAAATATAGCCATAATCTTACGGTACAGCCCTTTCGTTTCTTCATTAAACGCGAATGGGTGTTTATAATCATCATTACTAAGTCCATTAATTTTCTGGGCAAACGCCACAGAACTATTCTGGTTAATTCGCTCTTTACTTTTTAGCCGCATTCCGTTTTGAAACAAAACTGCCGACTTTTAAAAATCTGGTTTCTGTTTTCCTAGTACCAGATCACTTTAAGGAATTGTCTACATTATTTATATTCATATGTTCACCTCTCTAATCTTTTTTTATTTTATATTTTTAAGAAATAATCAGAAACTGGAGAAAATTATTATTTCACCTCCTTATAAAGTCTATCTCTACAGTCTCTTTATTTCGTAAAAATCAAATTTCCTATTCTCTAAAATGTGACAGATCAATCCAATGTCATTAAGATAAGGAAACGAAAAGCATAGTCAAGGAAATGAGGCGAAAACCAACGCCAAACCGTCTGCTGGATTTTGACTTTGTAGAGATTTAGAAGTCCTTAAATCCCTGAATTTGGCGTTGAAACAAAAATATACATTGTCTGAGCGGAGCGAGTTTGTATATTTTCGTTTCGTTTTTAGCAAAAGTCAGGGATTTTAGGAATTCTTAATCTCGAAACCGGAAAAAGAAGCAGACGGTTTGGCGTTGGTTTTCGCCTCATTTCCTTGACTATGTTTTTCGTTTCCTTATCTTAATGACATTGCAGATCAATCAACACCATTGTCATTTCTTCTATTGCTGTCTTTGCAACTGTTTTTTATGATACTTTAGTCTATTAAAGCGGCTTTTTATGTAAAAAGGCTTTCTGAGAAACCCCCGAAAGCCTTAATTTTACTAAATGAATTATAATTACTCAACGATAGAAACAACTCTGCCAGAACCAACGGTTCTACCACCCTCACGGATAGCGAAACGCAGACCCTGCTCCATAGCTACCGGATGGATCAGCTCAACGCTCATCTCTACGTTATCGCCAGGCATACACATCTCAGTACCTGCCGGCAGCTCGCAAACGCCGG
>Ga0137306_101462_pt1 | contig 23846 bp, 23 predicted proteins | sample Inofroosms_March_FD_97187 | JGI IMG/M metagenome (GOLD analysis project Ga0137306, IMG submission 97187) | Mouse cecal microbial communities from Vienna, Austria - N-Acetylneuraminic and N-Acetylglucosamine D2O microcosms_March | ecosystem: Host-associated > Mammals > Digestive system > Large...
AAATCCCGGCAAACCTCCTGGTCTATTCACCCATCTGTTAAGTTGATTTTCTAACTATAACACTACTGCACCGTCTAAAATCCACCTTGCAGATGAACAAATATCCCTATGGAATTATACCAGATATAATATGGTGAAGGCACTAGCGGGGACTTTGGAGATGGTTCCCCTTTGCCGCTCCTTTTTCTCATAATTTGTGGTGAAAATTTCCAAAAACGGTTATTTTAAGTATACCACATCTCTACCGATTAGCATACCAATTTTTTTAAATTTTATACTTTTTTTAGTTTTGCAAATGAGGCAAACATTTTCTTTGTCCCCACTTTATCAAACTGCACCGTCACTTCATAATCTCTGCCGCCTTCCACAATCTGTTGCACGATTCCTTCTCCAAATTTAATATGCTTCACCCGATCTCCATTTGTATATTCTAGTGAAATCTTACTAGTACTGTTACTGGCAAATGAAGTGGTCTGATACGACTTGTTCTGATACACATTTCTGGTGTTAAAAAGTGGATTTAGCTTGGAACCTGCACGCCCGAAGGATTGTGTCGAAGTCTCCGATTGTGATTTTACAGCAGGCTTCTGCTTCACTGCTCTGGTCAGCAAATTTCCTGGAATCTCCTCCACAAACCTTGATATCTTATTATATTGCGTATCTCCTCGAATCATGCGCTGTTTGGCACATGTAATTGTCAAATCCGTCATTGCCCTGGTAATCCCCACATAGCACAGACGCCGTTCTTCTTCGAGGTCCATTGGATCATCTGCGGTAATAGCCATATAACCTGGAAATAAACCGTCCTCCAGGCCAGCTAAATACACATTGGGAAATTCCAAGCCTTTGGCGCTGTGCAGCGTCATAAGCACCACATAATCATTGTCATCCGTAAGACTGTCGATATCTGCAACCAAAGCAACCTCCTCCAAAAATCCACTCAGTGTCGGAGTTTCCTCTGTCTCCTCATAAGCTGTTGCTTTACTGATCAGTTCATCAATATTCTCAATACGCGCCCTGGCTTCGTCCGAATCTTCTGCCTCAAGTTCCTCCACATAGCCTGTCTGCTCTATAATATCCTGCAGTAACTGAGAAACGCTTAAAAATTCCACTTTGCTGCGCATTGTCTGAATAAAAGTTACAAAAGGCTTAATCTTAACCCCGCCCCTTCCAATATTTGAGATATCATCAGCCATTCTCAAAGCCTGATAGAAGCCGATTCCTTCCTGATCGGCATACTCCTGCACACGGCTTAACGTGGTGGCGCCAATGCCGCGCTTTGGCACGTTGATTATACGGCGAACTGCAAGATCATCTCTGCCATTATCAATCGTCTTGAGATAGGCAAGCAGATCTTTAATTTCCTTTCTGGCATAGAAATTCACGCCGCCAACCACCTTATAAGGGATATTGTTGACCACAAACTGTTCTTCAAACAGACGTGACTGGGCATTGGTGCGGTAAAGCACTGCACATTCACCATATTGATATTTTCCATTTCGCACTTTCTTCTGAATATCTCTCAATATGTACTCCGCTTCCTCATAGGCAGAGTCAAGCTGATCAAAATCAATCTTTTCTCCCACACCGTTATCTGTCCATAGCTCCTTGGCCTTACGTCCCACATTATGGGTAATCACCATATTGGCGGCATCTAAAATATTCTGTGTGGAACGATAATTCTGTTCTAATTTGATTACCCTGGCATCTGGATATACTTCCTCAAAATCCAATATGTTCTTGATATTAGCGCCGCGGAATTTATAGATTGACTGGTCGTCATCCCCCACCACACACAGATTCTGATACTTGGCCGCCAAAAGCTTAATAAGCTGAAATTGCGCGGTATTGGTATCTTGATACTCGTCCACCATAATATAGCGAAAACGCTCTTGATAGTAATCAAGCACCTGCTCATCCTGCCGCAAAAGCTCCACTGCCTTGACAATCAAATCATCAAAATCCAGCGCGTTATTCTTGAGAAGCAATGCCTGATATTCCCGATAAACCGCCGCCTGTCTCTCTTTGACAAAATCACCTGCTGCACGCAGTGCAAACTCCTCTGGAGAGATCAGCTCATCCTTAGCCTTGGAAATCACACTTAAAAAACTCCGTTCCTTATAGAGCTTGGTATCGATTTCCATACGCTTACAAATTTCCTTCATCAAATTCTTCTGGTCATCTGTATCATAAATAGTAAAATGCGTATCATATCCTAGGCGGTCAATATGACGCCGCAAAATCCGTACACAAGTCGAATGAAATGTAGATACCCAGATACTCTCCGCCCCTACTTCCACCAACTGGTCAATCCGCTCCCGCATCTCCCCGGCAGCCTTGTTGGTAAAAGTAATCGCCATTATATGATAAGGATTTATTCCCTTTTCCTCGATCAAATAGACAGCTCTGTGCGTCAATACTCTGGTCTTTCCAGAACCAGCCCCAGCTAAAATCAACAGTGGTCCTTCTGTATGGAATACAGCCTCCTGCTGCATAGAATTTAAATTATCATATATACTCATGACTCTTCCCTTTCAAAATTCAAACATTCGTTTATTATAGTGGATTAATTGTCAAATTTCAACCTATTTTCTGCCATTCTCCTAAAAAAGCTACAAAATACTTGTCAGCTAGTTTTTCATACTATATAATACTTTTTGAGGTGAAAGAAATGAAAATAGACGAAAAAGATTTACTAAACAGCATTTTGGACAGTCTATCCCGTATTGACTATATCAAGCCAGAAGAACTGCCCAATATCGACTTATATATGGATCAAGTGACAACTTTCATGGATGATCAACTCTCCATCTCCAAACGCCGCCCAGATGATAAAGTTCTGACAAAAACAATGATCAACAACTATGCCAAGAATAATCTGTTACCCCCTCCGGTAAAGAAAAAATATTCGAAAGAGCACCTGTTGGCGCTCATTTTCATTTATTATTTTAAAAATATTTTAAGTATTTGCGATATCCAGGAAATTTTAAATCCTATTACAGATAAATATTTCGCTTCCAATCTAGATTTTAACTTGGAAAACATTTATTCAGAGGTATTCCGCCTGGAAAAATCTGAGATCCTAAATATGCAAAAAGATCTGACCAGGAAATATCAGACCAGCCAGCAGACTTTTATAGATCTTCCCAAAGAAGAACAAGAAAATCTGCAGCGTTTTTCCTTTATCTGTATGCTTAGCTTTGATGTCTATCTCAAGAAACAGTTAATTGAAAATCTCATCGACGCTAAACTAGCTGGAAATAATTCACAAAAAATGGCCTCCTCCAAAAAAAAGAAACCAGACAAATCTGAAAATACTCAAAAAAAAGAATAACAGGAACAAGCCTCTCACTTTTGAGGGGCTTGTCAGCACTTTATATGTATTCCAATCTAGATAAGTATCATCCATAATTTTTAGATTTTATGCATCAAACGCATATTATACACTCTGATCTTCCTTCTCTTTGCCAATCCCAATCCTGGCAAATACCATATCATACCCGTCATTCCCATAATTCAGGGAACGATTGACCCGACTGATTGTGGCGGTGGAAGCTCCCGTTTTCTCTGCAATATCTAAATATGTCTTTTGTTCCCTTAACATCCTTGCGACTTCAAATCTCTGAGATAATGACAACAACTCATTTACCGTACATACATCCTCAAAAAATGTATAACATTCCTCTTTATTTTCCAAGCTCAATATAGCTTTAAATAAATCATCTACGGCTTCCGTCCTCAATTTCTTGCTCATCTCCATGCTCCTTTTATGTATTTCTCACACTGTAGTGATTTTAACATATTAAAGTCATAAAGTAAATAGCTCTCACAGCAATTTCAACTATGGTTTAAAATTGATATAGTCATACAGCATCCCACTCTGACTATTCAAAACCAATTCTTCTGGAAAATTTACCATTTGCAGCATTTCCAGTGCATATGCATGATTTCCTGCCATAAGATCTACATGAGCATCAGAATCCATTACCACCGGAACCTGATACTTCATACATAACTTTAACATTTCTTGATAACACTGCCTGGGATCTCCCCGAAAACTGCTCGGCGACAAAGAAGTATTATTGACCTCCAACACAACATGATACTCTTTGGCTGCCTTGACTAACCATTCATAATTGACTGGAAAACGACTGTCGTCTGGGTGAGCAATGATATTGATATACGGATTTTTCATAGCTCCGATGTAAGCGGCAGTATTTTCCTCCACAGTACCCGACACAAAACAAGGCGGGTGTATGCTTGCCAGCGTCACATCCATCTCTTTTAAAAGAGAATCTGGCAGATCCACATGTCCTTGAAAATCGAGGATATTTAATTCCACACCATATAATACCGTCATAGTCTTGTATTTTCTGGGCAATACCCTGTAATTCGTAAAATAAATTCGCTGGCAGCTTCCAGGCATAGCTGGAGCATGTTCTGTAATTGCAAATATCTCCAATCCTTTCTGGTAGGCAGCCGCAATCATCTCATTCCTAGTATTATATGCATGGCCACTGGCAATGGTATGCGTGTGCAAATCTATGTTATCTCTCATTTTTCCCTCTTTTCTACTGCTTTTTTTGAAATCCTATCATAATTTTAACTTTTTTGCCTCAAAAAAACAAGATAGGAAATATTTGAGTTTTCTCATTTTGTAATTCGTAGTACCAAAAGGTTTCCATCAATTCATGATGGAAACACTTTGCACATAAAAGCGCTATGGAAAGCTAGCTTTCCAGACGCTTTTTGTGCAAGACCTTTTGGCACTATAACATCGAATACTATAAAAAATGTGAAAACTCAAAATAAAATAATTATCTCCATTCTGGCACTACAAATAAAAACAGATAATAAATAGGAAAACTTAAAATCAAATAACACATTGTTTTCTTTTTCATACCATATAGAAAAGAACACAGGGAGGCGGGCGGAACAACGATATAAAGCCGCCAATCCCTGAATGGCACCATCTATGTGCCTTGGAGGAAAAAATGAAAAAATTTTACCTACGCTTATTTACCATGCTGTTATGCATCACTGCAATCTTAGGCGCCTCCATGTTAAGTGGATGTTCCAGCAACACAAAAGAAAAAGACAAATCTGTAAAATTAACGCTGAATGAAGTGGCACATTCCATCTTCTATGCCCCAATGTATGTGGCGATTCAGGAAGGATATTTTGAGGAGGAAGGCATTGACCTTACACTTGTCACTGGTTTTGGTGCCGATAAAACTATGACTGCCGTACTCTCTGGTGAAGCAGAAATTGGCTTTATGGGGCCAGAAACTACCGTTTATACCTATAACGAAGGCGCTCAGGACTATGTGGTAAACTTTGCCCAATTAACGCAGCGCGCTGGTAATTTTCTGGTTGCCAGAGAAGAAATGCCTGACTTTTCCTGGTCCGACCTCAAAGGTATGGAAGTGCTAGGCGGCAGAAAAGGCGGTATGCCAGAAATGGTTTTTGAATATATTTTAAGGCAGCATGACATTGACCCTTCCACAGATTTAAGTATAGACCAGAGCATTGATTTTGGTTCAACTGCCGCTGCATTTGCAGGGGGAAAAGGAGATTTCTCTGTTGAATTTGAACCTGGCGCCACCTCACTGGAATTGGAAGACAAAGGCTGTGTTGTGGCTTCTCTCGGTGTAGATTCGGGTTATGTCCCTTATACCGCGTTTAGCGCTAAGGCCGATTATATGAAAAAGAATCCAGAAGTGATTCAAAAATTTACCAATGCCCTGCAAAAAGGCTTAGATTACACCCAGACTCACACTGCCGAAGAAATTGCCGCCGTGATCGCACCTCAATTCAAAGAGACAGATTCCAAAACCCTGACCGCCATTGTAAACAGATACCATGAACAGGACACTTGGAAAGAGAACTTGATTTTTGGAGAAGACAGTTATGAACTGTTGTTAGATATTTTGTCTGACGCTGGAGAACTTACCAACAGTCCCGCCTATCAAGATCTGGTAGATCCTTCCTATGCCAAAAAAGCTGCCGGCAAATAATCACAATTACTTGATCAGGGACGCCAAATATTCTAAAAATTTAGCGTCCCTAGTTGATTATTCACTGCAAAATAATACAGACAAATCTGCTGCAGCTCCTACTCATTGATGAGATACTTGTCTGCAATGGGCAAATTTAGCCAGAAACTCCTGATTAGCTTCCTGACCCGCTCTCCAGTGTCCTTCTCCATGTTCTGTCATCCATGTCTGTATGGAAAGCACATCCTGATGTGTAAATTTCCAGGTTTCCAGAGGTGATGTATTACCTAAAACTGCTTTTAGATACGATATATTTTCTTTGTTTCTCCATATGGATTCCTTTTCTAGTGTCCACAGATATTCCTCTGAGATAAAACGGACATAATTCTTCTCTTCTTCCGCCTGATAAGCTGTTTCATCCCAAATGATTACCTTGGCTTTATGGACAGTGGTTTTTCGATATGCATCTGTCACTTGATATGTAATTGGAAACTCCGCCTTATACCCTGTCTGCATTTTTATTTTTAAGGGATCAAAATCTATCAGCTTTATTTTTTTTGTGAGAGTTCCATCCTCCACATCCTTTGCCTCAGCCCGTGCCAACAACGCCGACGCTGTAATCTCCCCTCGGTTTGCCTCTTCCTTGAGATAATAATAAGATTCATCAGAATTGATTTTTGGTGGATGATTATATTTTACTTTAACCTTCAAGCGTTCCTCGGTGGTATGATTATCACTATCTGTGACTGCAAAAGTCACTAAAATATTGACAGTCTCCGCTTTTTCCAGCTTTAGAAAATAAGTATCTAAGAGAAAACTTTTTGGCACATCCTTTTGATATATTTTTTCACTTGCCTTGCGTGTACCATTTTTTGAGGCTGGATAAGAGATCTTCACAATACGAATCTTGTGATTTAAAGCTTTATAGTCCGGTTTGTCTGTCTCCTCCCCATTATCCTCAGTGTCATGTGCTGTCAGACAACGAATCAAATCTTCTTTGCTGACATCTTCTCCCTCATAGAACTCCAGCTTCTCTCCTGGTGTCACGACAATGGTAGGATAAGCGCTCCACTTTGCCGAAAGATTGAGATAGCTAGAGGCATGTTTGCCCTCTCCTGCTGAAAGAACCTCCCTCTCTTCCTGTTCTCTCACTTGCCCCTGTCGATTCTGATTCTCCAAGAATATACTTCCTATAACTGTGATCGGACTTACAGATAGATAAGAAGCAGATGATTCTGTAGTACTGTCAGAGAGAATCTTTTCTCTTTCGGCTTCTCTATAGAGGACGGACACTGCCTTATTTTCACCGGGTAGTTTTAAATTTCCCTCCTTAATACTCCAACCCTCAAAACCATATTTCACTTTGCAATCATAACGTTTTCCCTCCGCTGTCTTTTTTTGTTCCAACAGTTCCTTCTCAAAAATATTTTCACGAAATTGATATAGATTTTCCAAGGAGACATCATACTCCAGCATATTTTTACCCTTTGTGGCGCCATTTCCACTGTATGCCATATTAAGATCAATATAACAAAAATAACGGTATACCGTTGCCGGCGCAGTGACTTTCTTTAATTCAGAACAATCTTGATAGCGATACATGAAATAATAACGATTTTCATTTGTATCTGCTCCCCATCTGCTGCCTGCAATACTGCTGCCTTCCTCTATAATCCTACTCTTTGATTCCCCGAGCTTGGCTAAGGTACGAAAACGCCCATTTTTATAATATACCTTGCGGCTACAGATCGTATGATTCCCCACAGTTACCTCTAATTGATATGCTGCCTCTTCCTTTGGCATCAGGGATAAAACTGCTCTTTTGGTTTTTGCGGTTACGGATGAGAAAGAATTTACACCAATCTGCGACTGAAAATTCCCAATCTTCGTCCCGACAGGCTGTCCTCTCAAAGAAATACTGCAACCTGTCTTTTCTGTGATAACGATCACCGATTTTTTGTCGCTGTCATATGCAATCCGTACCCCCAGCCCCTCTCGGATATCTGTCTCTGTCTTTTCCAGATCACATGGGATATCTGCATAATCTTCACATTTTATCTGATAATCATATTGGGCATACCAGATCTCATTCCCGGTCTGATTCTTTGCCTTCTGTCCTTCCTTCGTCAATACTCCAGCATCATTGATCAACTGTACTCCCTCTGTCTTAGCACTGAAATATCCCTGAAATACATAGCCTTTCTTCTCTGGAGTCTCAACAGTTTCTTCCAGACTAATTTTTTGTTCACATAACTCATCAAAAAACAAACCCTTTTGGAATTTTTTATATAATTTGTCTGTGCCAACAACTTCTGGTTTTTTCAGGCAATGATCTAACGTGATACGGTAAATCTTTGGCTCCCAACGAGCATACCAGATAGTATTTTCCTGCATCTTAAATTCAAAAATACCTCTCTCAGTCAATTTTCCGCCAGAGCCGACCATCTTTGTGCCGCCTTTCTTTTTATCATAATACCCTAAAAATTTATACCCGTCCTTTTTAGGTATGGTGATGGCCTGATTGATCTGTTTGCCCTGTTCCCTCAGGGCACTGGTACATTTTTTGTCACTGTACCAGCCTGTTTCATATTTCTGATACAATTTTGGCGTCCCTGTTTCCAAATCAGCTTGTTGATTATCCAGAGTAGCTGTATAAATCTTTGGCTTCCACTGGGCATACAATGTAACTGTTTCTTTATGTTTGTCTGTCAGATTCTTCACTTCTTGCCGATCTCGAAAAGCAGCAGAAGAAGACGACGCCGCTTTTTTTGTATTCCATCCTTGAAATTGATACCCCATCTTGCTATATTGATTCTCATTGAGCAAAACCTCATCATCATAGTTTACACTTTGGCTCTTCATTGTTCCTGTGCCGCCATTGGCATTGAATTTTATGGTATAGCGGTTGGGTTTCAAGAAAAATCCATATATGGCATGGTGAAATTGTCCAGAAGCTCCAGCAGCGGTCATCCCCACATTATTGGTATCGATGGCAAATTTAAAATAACCATCCCCAGTCCAGGGTTTTTCATCCTTGTCCAGCTTTTGATCTTTTTTCTGGATCTCCTTATTTTCAATCTCAATATCCATGAATTTCATATCTTCAAACACAGATTTGTCAAAATACATTCGATAGCCCTGCACTTGGTAACAGAATTTTCCACAAAGCATATAATAGCGCTCTGGATAGGGAAAACCCTGATTTTTCTGTTCTTCTGTAAGCACTGCTGGATCGGACAATACTGGTTCTGTGCCATAAGCATCTTGCCTTGTTGCCTGCCACGCTTTGCCTTTTTCAATCGTAAAAGAAAAGTAATCCAAATCTTTGGTTGGATTTTGATCGGATTCCACAATCCATTCATCTACACAATCTTTTTTTGAGACGGGCATATTTCCCAGATAAGTCATTTTCCAGTCAATTTTTTGGGATTTCTGCGCTGACAAACTATCCACTGACATATTTAACCTGTACCAATGGCCTTTATCGATCGGTTCCCCTTTCTTACGGACATAAATATAGAAATACCCCTTTCTCTCCAGATAACTTTCATTCCGCGCTGCAAACCAGACTGGCAGGAATGCTGTCTCTTGCATATTTTTAGACTCATCTATGCTAAGTTCCGACTTCTCTTTCATGCCATTTTCCGGCGTCACTTTCTCTATGGAGTGTCTATTCTCCTCCAATGCAACCTTTGGCTTTGTCCTCTCTGCTTCTTTCGTATCTGTTTCGCCAATCATAACATTGTTTACGCTGCTTGCGAATATTGCAGCGGAAAGCAGAATTGACCATACTTTTCCTCTCATTCCTTCCCTCCTCTTTTTATTTTGTAAAGAATACTTCCCTGGTATCTAGATCAAACTTACAAAAATACTGCCTGAAATACTGCGCTCTCCTCCACAGCCATTCCATCTAAAGCCAACCCCTGACTGCCAATTCTTTTCCATCCTTGAAAAATACGGCCCTCCGCCTCAGGTTCTGGAGGCAGAGAAAGCGAGCCGCCCGGATAGATGGTATACTTGTCATAAATCGTCCCATTTACCAGAAATTCCACCACACAATACTCTTGTTTATCCGAATACTGTTCCAAAAGCACCGTCTTTCTGCACACCGCCTCTTTCTTGGTTCCTCTCAGGGTTTGATATGTTTGTCTCACCTCCACATCCAACACCCCCTTTTCTACGTCGGCAGTGAGAATCTTTACTTCCAAATCACTGTCTGAGGAGACATGCAGCAGCAGAGACTGGTGGAAATCAGCAATCAATTCCTGCACATTCTGAATCTCATAACTGCCTTCTTTGTTCAATTGCTCCATCGTCTGTTCCACCGCTGTATTCAAAGCCTTATCCATCTCATTTTCCCGTACATCTTTACCGCTGACCACCATTCCTCCGGCAATTGTCAAAACCGCCAGCACCAGCAGCACCACACCATAAACTGAATATTTCATATATCCTCCTGTATTTATCTGCAATCTATCAGAATACAACGCTTTTCTGTACAACTTTTGCGTTCTTTATCCATCGCCTTTAACAGAAACGTATAGATTCCTTTCTCAAAAAATACTGCTTGCTGCATATCTTCACGATAACAGCCAATCACACTATTTCCCTCCTGGTCTGTGATATCCATCACTGTAATCTCAAGTTTTGTGCCCTCCGCATCTATCGCCTCAAATATTTGAGAAACAGAAATACTCTCCCCTGTCTCCCACACTCTTTTACCTATACAGCAAATCATTGGCTCTTTACGCTCACATACAGATGCAACCGCCTCACAATCGGACATAAGTGAGAAATCCTCCCCTTGTACCTCCATGCGCCGTCCAACTTTTTCCAACAGAGAACCTCCTGCCAAAATCACTGTTACCGCCGCAAATACAAGCGCTGTGACAATCCATCCTGATAGTTCTTGAAACAATTTGTCCATCTCTTCCCCCTAACAGATACTCTGTGAAAACATCTGAATTGCCTCATAAAACTGTCCCTCTGTGAGAAAAATTGTTGTAAACCCCAGCAATAATGCTGCTGCAATCACCGCAATCACCATTTTTCCATATTCCTCAAATACTTCTCTCATCACATATTCCTCCTCCATCTGCTTTTTAATACTTTTCCCATCAACTTCTACCTTCCCCCTGCTGCTCTATGCTTCTGTTCCCACCATCTGCATTTCACCATTTTTCTATTTTCATCTGGATTCTCCCTAGTTATCATAATTATCCAAGCAATTTTTCCATAAGATAGAGAAACAGGCCCAGCATACTTCCCCCTGCGATACTATAGACCAGAGCGCCTCCAAACTCCTCCAACACTTGCTTCATTCCAAGTTCCCTCCTTTATTTTGCAAACCCACGCACTTGATGATCTGTCACCAGGTTCAAGATAGGGATTGCATATTGATAATCTAAAATCACCTCTGCCAGCTTTGTATGCCCCCGCTTGTCGTAAGCCATTGTCTTTACCTGCAACCGATAGCCCTCTTTCTGTGCCTGCTGTCTGCAGGCCTCCGTCACAGTTTCATTAAAATTGCTGCACTGAATCTCACTGATCACATCTGCATGATAACTTCTGGCATTGGCGGATTGAATCCCTGCCGATACCACGCCAATTCCCACCATCCCTGTTACCAAAAGAAAAAACAGTCCCAGATATGTCTTAATTACCTGTCCCATATCACCCTCCTACAATCTCATCTGTCCCAAAAATACCAACATAAACACTACCATATTGACCATAGTCTGAACCGATACTGTCACCTGCGGCAGATAAAATACCCCGTTAATTCCGGCAAGACTTTTCTCATTGGACAACTTCTCCGATTTGTCCATCATCTTGCTGTTGCGCTGTACCAAAATCCGAATCTGCGCCTGTGCATCTCCGCTGCCGGACTCAGAAATAGCATAGAGCATTTTCATAGAGGAGAGTACGGAAGATAACTGAAACATTCCCAGAAATTCCAGATATGGCTCTATGGCATCTGGCGTCCGTTTGAGATTATCTGACAGTTTCTGCAAATCTGTGCGCAATACTGCGGCCGCATGGTCTATGGTCTTCTCTATGGAAACCTGCACGTTATTGCCCTGCAATAGCAGCGCCATTTCCATCAGCCAGCTTGGAAATACCCGATTGATCTCTCGAACCACCTTGTCATAGGCAACACGATAGCCAATTTTGTGCTGGTACAATATAAAAATTCCCATTCCAGCCACAGGAAACGCCACAATAAGATTTCCCAAAAGCCCTGCAAAACTGGCGCCTGCTAAAAATATTCCCCCAAAAAACAAGCTTTTTCTGCCCTCTTTTTGTTCCTCAAAGCTGCTTACCATCTGAAAATATTGAAAAATCTTCTCCTGCTCCAGATTCTCCACTTTCAACCAGCTCTTTGCAAGCTGCCTGTTTGCCTGACAGAAAATCTTAATATTTAAAATCAGATACAGTGTCGTCGTTATCTGTGTCACTGGGTGATCGACAATTGTATATTGTGAAGGCATAGAGCGATAAACCCCATGAAAGATAACAGCTAACATCATTGTCACGACCAGTGAAAAAATTACCCGTGTGCGCGCCGCCCGCTTCTCCTCCTGCAATAAGATCACATTATCCGCCCAGACAGCCTTATCCTGCAAAAGAAGCTCAATCCCATCTCCACAGATTCCGCCATTGCTCTCTACCGTCCGCAGATATTCATGTACCGCTAACAGGCGATTGGTTGGATATGCCTGTTCTATGATTTCCAGCGCTTCCCGATACAGATCTCTTTGATAAGTTCCCTGTTCAATATAATCCATAGATGCTCCGATCATTTGATGCATTCTTCCACTGGCAAATAAGGTTTGCGTATCTCTCAGTGAAAGCAGTATTTTCTGATTCAGACGAAAAGAATACAACATTTGTTCGATATAATCGGAGACATCCAGAAATTGCTTATGTTCATACATCTGTTTATATCCATCCAAAATCAATCTTGGCAATGCCATAGCACAGGCAGATACCACCAACAAAATCAGATACCAATGCAGACAAAACAATACTCCGCACCCGATTGCCCCTGCCACAGCCGCCATAAGAATTACACTGTATTTTCCCATTGAAAAACTATAACCATAGCTGTCAATCTGTCTCTGTAAATTGGCAGGATGAAATAACTCAAATTTTCCCACTCTCTTTCTTCCCTCTGTCTGTTCTTTTTTCTTCATATCAACTCCCCTTCTCTGTTTCTAAATACTTTTCTGACTTTGCGGCCGTCTTCTTCTCCTGATCTTTGTATGCCTTTACCACTTCCACATCAAGCGGCTCATAGGCACAAGTTTCTGGGCAATGAAATGGCTCTTGAATCCCTGCCCGATGCATCCTTTTTAAAATATCTGCTGGAATCACATCTGAAATTTGTTTTCCGTCCTCTACCAGTAGATAAATTTCATTTTTTCCTGCAAATCGATCGTAGAAACACATCTGGTCAATATAACGCTCTAACATTCCCTGATCATTTTCATACTGACGAATCAATACCCCGACACTGATAAACTCATAAATATAATTTTCAAGACGGTCTGCATCACGGGAACGCCCAATCATATTCATAATCCGATCTGGAAGATTTCTTAAATCATCTAAATGCAGCGTAGTAAATCCATAAACCCCTGTCGACCACTGCTCTAAGAGATACTGTACTTCTGTGGAACGGGCCTCCGATAAAATAATCCATTTTGGATTCTGCCTTAGGCACAATTTGATGGCGTCTGTATAGCTTAATTCTTTGCTGACCTGCAGTTCTACGCAATCATTCTCGGGGTTGATCTCATGAAAATGCATCTCTAGATTATCTTCAATGGTAATGGCCCTCTGATTAGGGGGGATAAAGCGGGAAAAAAATTTAGCGCATTCTGTCTTTCCAACCCCTGGCTCCCCACAAAATGCAAAATTCATCTTTGCTTTCACACAGTTAATCAGAAGACTTAAGATTTCTAGAGAACAATATCCGCTGTCAAGTATACTTTCCACTGTATGACGAACTTTGGGCAGTGATTTGCGAATACAAATACTGCGTCCAGACACCGCCGCCGATTCATGGACAATACTGATGCGAAGTTCATTGGTCTCAGCTTCAAGTACATTATTGGCACGGTTAAAGGGTTTGTTGACCCGATTGGCAATTCTATGAGTAAATCGCTCTACAAATTCCTCAGTGACTTTCACATCTGCCCGGTATCTGCCGCTACTTAAATCTGCAATCCATAATGTTTGACCATTATAATCAATATCAGTTACATTTTTATCCTGAATATAGGGAAAAAAGGGGCCAAATTCCTCCTCTGTCAATTCCCATTCATATTTCATCTATTCCCTCCATTCTGTCATTCCTCTCAATATCTATTATTCTTATATCTGACCTTTGCAAACTGTCTTATTTGGAATTGGGGACAGCCTAAGACTTTCAGGCCGCCCCATCTGCCTTGGTCTAAGAAACCTTTGTCTTGTTGAACAAAGTGTCAATCAGATCCACAAAAGCTGTGTGTACTGGACCATTGGCCGTAAGCAGTAAACCCACCACTGCAATCAAAGCAATAATTGCCACAGCCGTGATGATAATTCCACTGTATTCCTCGAAGATCACTTTCATATCAGTTCCCCCCTTTCTGACTGCCGAAATCTCTCAATTTCATACAGTTTTTTTGAGGTCATATCTGATGATATCCTATCCGCCGCTGAGACCATTACACGGTTCACCACTCAGAGACGCTGCTTATGCTTACATGAAATTCCACCTGATGTAACCTCTAATTTTTTCCTACATTGGTAATTGGCGAATGGTAAGCCAATTGATTAAGAATCCTCTTATGAATTCTTATCTTGAAATAAATAAGATTTATAGTGTTGGCAAAGAGAGTGCCAACGGTTAGAAACGATACGGAAAATTTTTCCGTACGTGTATTGTATACTGTTCTTTTCAAAAAAGCAATTATGCATTTATCACAAATTTTTTGCAAAAAATAAGCCTTGCAGCAAGCAATTCCGCTTCCCACAAGGCTTTGCAATGTCAAAACCCTCTATAAATTTTCTACTTTGTCCACTGCGTCTTCCAGATATGGATTTCTCATTTTATGGAACTGTCCTTGATCTGCTATTTTAGCATATTCTGGATCCAAAGGCATCTTTCCAAGTACTGGAAGTCCCATCTGTGCCGCCACTTCCTCAATCCTGCTCTCGCCAAACAGCTTGATCTCCTTCCCACAGTCGGGACATTTCAAAAAACTATAGTTTTCCACCAGTCCAAGCACTGGGATATTCATCATATTTGCCATATTGACGGCCTTTTTGACAATCAATTGTACCAATTCCTGCGGGGAAGTGACTATGATAATTCCATCCACTGGCAGCGACTGGAACACAGTAAGCGGCACATCTCCAGTTCCTGGAGGCATATCTACAAACAGATAATCCAAATCTCCCCAATACACATCATGCCAAAACTGTTTTACTGTAGAAGCAATGACCGGCCCACGCCACACGACAGGAGCCTCCTCATCATCCATCAAAAGATTTAAGGACATAATCTTTGTACCGTCTGCTGCCGGCACTGGAAACAACCCCATATCTGTTCCTTCTGCTGGTCCATGTACGCCATACATTTTAGGAATTGACGGTCCTGTGATATCTGCGTCCAAAATCCCAGTCTCATATCCTTTCTCACGCATTGCACAAGCCAAAGAAGCTGTGACAAAAGATTTGCCCACACCGCCCTTACCGCTGACTATACCGATTACTTTCTTGACACTGGAAAAAGGATTGCATTCTTCTATCAAGCTCTGAGGCGCTTTGCCCTGACTGGGACATCCCTCGCAGCTTTCCCTTGAGCAGCCCTCGGCACCGCTGCAATTTTTACTTTCTGCCATATTATTTCCTCCTGTTTCTTAACTGTAACATATAAAATGGGAGAGTAGTTCCTGCCGGTCTTTTACTCTGCCATTTTAAATGCCGGAGTAATAAGCATGTTTCCCTGTAACTTTGCGGCGGAATCTAATCTCCCATCTAATATACTCTTTTTTTATTCTTTTTTCAAGAAATTAACTACTTTTACCGTTTTACTTTGACCTTTTTGACAGCGCTGTAAGAACCGGCAATTTTCTTGCCTTTGACAGTCTTATATGCGCAGACCTTTACATAATAGGTCTTGCCTCTCTTTAATTTGCTCAAGGTCTTTTTCACGGTCTTATTGGATTTCACAGTTGTGGTTTTGGCGTTTTTAAAGTTCTTATTCGTAGCGTAAAGAATCTTATAACCGCTTGCCTTGCTGTCTTTTTTCCAGCTTACTGTTATTTTTCCAGCTTTCGTACTCTTTACAGATTTTATCACTGTCTTTTTTGGTGTCACTGTGATTTTTAACTTCTTGCTCTAATCAGCTAACACAATTCACATTTTAGACAAATTTTTTCCATAGAAAATAGCACTATTGCACAATAGATTGCACACGCAGAGCGCGCAACTAGTTGTTCATTATCCCTGCGTCATCCGATACAGCTTTTCCTCTTTATAGGATTGAAATCTATTCTGATCTAAGGCATCTCGAATCTCTTCCATCATGGTATTATAAAAATACAGATTATGAAGCACACAGAGACGCATACCTAACATCTCTCTCGCTTTCAGAAGATGACGAATATACGCTCTGCTGTAATGCTGACATGCCGGACACTGGCAGCCCTCCTCAATGGGCTTTGCATCCAGCTCAAATTTTTGGTTAAACAGATTTAATTTTCCCTGATTGGTGTAAACATGGCCATGTCTTCCATTACGGCTGGGATATACACAGTCAAAAAAGTCTATCCCCCGCTCCACCCCTTCCAGAATATTTGCCGGCGTTCCCACGCCCATCAAATAAGTAGGCTTGTCTTTTGGCAGATGAGGCACTGTCACATCTAAAATATGGTACATCTCTTCATGGCTCTCTCCCACTGCCAGCCCTCCGACCGCATATCCATCCAAATCCAATTCCGAGATTGCTTTTGCATGATCAATACGAATATCATCAAAAATAGCTCCCTGGTTGATTCCAAATAACATCTGATTTTGATTGATGGTTGATTCCAGACCATTGAGCCGATTCATTTCCTGTTTGCAGCGTTTGAGCCAACGGGTAGTCCGAGCAACAGAAGCCTCCACATAGGAGCGTTCTGCCACGCTGGAAGGACACTCGTCAAAAGCCATTGCAATGGTGGAGGCGAGATTTGACTGAATCTGCATACTCTCTTCTGGTCCCATAAAAATCTTTTTTCCATCAATGTGTGACTGAAAATATACGCCTTCCTCTTTGATTTTACGAAGCCCCGCAAGAGAAAATACTTGGAATCCGCCAGAATCGGTGAGAATTGGCTTATCCCATACCATAAATTTATGCAGTCCGCCCAGTTTTTTGACTAACGCATCCCCTGGACGCACATGAAGATGATAGGTATTAGAAAGTTGTACTTGTGTCCCAATCTGCTGTAAATCCTGGGTGGAAACTGCGCCTTTAATGGCCGCTGCGGTACCCACATTCATAAATACTGGCGTTTGAATCACGCCATGTACCGTGTGAAATTCCCCTCTCTTGGCTCTTCCTTCTTGTTTTAATAATCGATACATATCATATTCCTTTCTGTTGTAAGTGAACTTGGATCATTGCGAATCTCAATCAATTTATAAACTTCATATACATCCAATGGATTTTAGAATATTCGTTGAATGAAAAAAACTGTTATGTTATGATAGATTTGCGCAGCAGAACACTGCTGCATTCATGCGCATATTGTTTTTATCTTAACTATAAGGAGGACTATTTATGGCAGGTTCATCATTTGGCAGTCACTTTCAGATCAGCACCTGGGGAGAATCTCATGGCAAAGGCATCGGTGTGGTCGTGGACGGCTGTCCGGCAGGACTTTCTCTGTGTGAAGCGGATATACAAAAATTTTTAAATAGAAGAAAACCTGGACAATCCAGATATGCTACCCCGCGCAAAGAAGACGACAAGGTGGAGATACTTTCCGGCGTCTTTGAGGGGCAGACCACTGGCACCCCCATCAGCCTGGCTGTATTTAACGAGAACCAGCGTTCGAGAGATTATGGGGAGATTGCCTCCTACTATCGTCCAGGACATGCAGATTACACCTTTGACCAGAAATATGGTTTTCGGGACTATCGAGGCGGCGGACGTTCTTCTGGAAGAGAAACAATCGGAAGAGTAGCCGGAGGCGCCATCGCCATTAAAATATTAGAGCAGCTTGGCATCTCTTTTTTTACCTACACTCGCGCGATAGGCGCAATTACCATTCCACAGAGCGCGAATGATCTGCTTTCCAATTATAAAGAAGCCCAGGAACAAACCTTGGCCAATCCTCTGTACATGCCAGATGCAGACTCATCTCAAAAAGCACAGGATTATCTGGAGGAATGTATGAAAAACACAGACTCTGCCGGCGGAATCATTGAAGGTATTATCACTGGTGTTCCCGCTGGAATTGGGGAGCCCGTGTTTGACAAATTAGACGCAAATCTTGCCAAAGCAATCTTCTCCATTGGAGCTGTCAAAGGTTTTGAGATCGGAGATGGATTTCTAGCTGCTTCTGCGACTGGCTCTAAGAGCAATGACCACTTTTCCATGCAGGATGGACAAGTTACTGCTGTCACCAATCATGCCGGTGGTATTTTAGGTGGGATCAGCAGCGGCGCCCCGATTATTTTCCGCGCTGCAGTCAAACCCACTCCCTCCATTGCTGCCACGCAACAGACTGTCAACAAATCGGGCGAAACGATTTCCATCTCCATCCACGGACGACACGACCCGATTATCGTCCCCAGAGCTGTGGTTGTTGTAGAATCTATGGCTGCATTGACACTTTTGGATCTAATGCTGGAAAATATGAGTTCACAGATGGATTATTTAAAAAATTTCTATCCATCAAATAAATAAATCCTTGAAACAAACAACCAGGCAGATTCGTGAGTTTTCCAGAATCCGCCTGGTGATTTTTCTTTTTATATTTAACTATCCACCCCAATGGGAAATGGTTTCCACATTTTATTCACCAGATACCAGCTTATGGATGTGAATACAATTGGGCTGATCTATGGCAATTGGCTTACTTGACATCAAAAAACATTTCTTCTCATAATCCATCTTAAAGGTAGTAATCTCATTGGTATCATGGTTGAGGCTTACAAAATGCCTGCCATCTGGAAAAATAGCCAGGGTTTTTGGGTAATCTCCACTGATCTTGGATTCACAAATTTCTGTCAATTCTCCGCTCTCCTCATTGATGGCATAGATAATCACAGAATTAGCGCCTGCATTAGAACAAAACAGATATTTACCATCTTCACTAATTTCCATGCCAGAAGCCGCGCAGTTCTTTTTCTCCTTCTCATTCACAGTAGACAATGTCTGCACCCTCTCAAACACTGGTCCTTCTGGTGTACACTGATAAAGATAAGCATTGACCTCATTGCGCTCCTCACACAATACAAATGCATGTGCTCCATCCTTGCTGAAACGAATCATACGCGGTGAAGAATCAATGCGTTCTCTGAGAATATCTGCAATCTTTAACTTCCCTTTCTCATAATCAATCTCATATATTTTCACATGATCTAAGCCGCCGTCCACTGCACAGAGATAATGCTGCCACGGTGTCAGTTCCACACAATTTACATGAGGGCGGTAATTGTGTTCCGCAATACTTCTGCCAATTCCAGTATGAAAAATCCCGTCTGCAATATCCCCAATACTGCCGTCCTGATTCAGCCGCATCATTGTAACACGCCCATCATGATATCCACCAACAAACAAATAACGATTCTCATTATCCACAGCCACATAGCATCCGCGCATACCGCCAATCCATTTCTCATTGATAGGCTCTAAATCTCCATCTTCCATAATTCGAAATGCAGCTACACCTTCATCTGCTATGGAATATAAAAATTTGCCGTTTGCAGATACCGTCAAATCCGAAGGATTATTGATCGGCACTACCTTGCGCTCCATCAATTTTCCTGCCTCCACATCCATATCATAAATATGGATTCCCACGCTGGTTCCATGTGTGTAAGTTCCTACATATGCTACATATCTGTCTTTACTCATCTGCCTGCTCCTCCTTCTCTTGTCTGCGCAGAATATCATACTTCGCCAATGGCTGTCCTAAATCAATATATAACACTTGTTTGGGATGGGGCGCTGACTCCATCTCATTGCCCTTCTCATCTCGAATTGCCTGCACAATCACAGTTTGATTCTGACCGTCAGGCTTCATCACCTCAATCTTCTCCCCCACAGAGAACTTATTTCTCTGCTCAATCCGATAGCCTTTATCATCCTGTTCCCCGACAATACCAAGATACGTATATTCCTTTATATAAGTGTTGTTGTCATAAATCTGCGTATCGCTGTCTGGTTTTCCAAAGAAAAATCCAGTGGTAAACTGCCGATAGGTACACCCCACAATCTGCTCTAGGTACCAGGGTAAATTCTGCTGATAACATTCCCTAGAAACAAAATAATCATCAATTGCCTTCCGGTAAGTACGAGCCACTGTCGCCACATAGAGCGCCGTTTTCAGCCTGCCCACAATCTTAAAACAGTCAATTCCTGCTTCCACCAATTCTGGGAGATGTTCTATCATACATAGATCCTTAGAATTAAAAATATAAGTGCCCCGTTCATTTTCATAAACTGGCAGATACTCTCCCGGCCTTGTCTCCTCCGCCACTGCATATTTCCAACGACAGGGATGGGTACAGGCTCCCTGATTGGCATCCCGCCCTGTAAAATAATTGCTGAGCAGACATCTTCCAGAATAGGAAATGCACATTGCTCCGTGAATAAAGGTCTCAATCTCCATATCCTCAGGGATATTTTCACGAATTTCGCCAATCTCCTTTAAAGACAGTTCCCGCGCCGAAACCACACGCTTTGCCCCCAGCTTATGCCAAAATTGATATGTGCCATAATTGGTATTATTTGCCTGGGTAGAGATATGGATTTCTAATTCTGGACAAATTTCTCTGGCAATTGCAAAAATACCAGGATCAGAAACAATCAGCGCATCCGGCTGTAATTCTTTAAGCTCCTGAAAATAGACCTTGACGCCTAAAAGGTCATCATTGTGTGCCAGAATATTTGCAGTCACATAGACCCTGACGCCATGTTGATGGGCAAATACAATACCTTCCCTCATATCCTCCTTGGAAAAATTCTTTGCTTTTGCGCGCAGCCCGAACTCCTCGCCGCCGATATATACGGCATCTGCACCAAAAATCACAGCAATTTTTAAAACTTCAAGGCTGCTTGCAGGCACAAGCAATTCTGGTTTTTTCATACGTTCCTCCTTACACTGACTGTTACACCATCACCGATTGGAAGCACAGAAGTAGTCAGTGTTTCCATATGTGTCAGTTCATACAGGTACTCTCGCATTCGTTTGTGAATGGTACGGTTTCTTCTTGTGACAGCAAAACGCGATTCAATGATATCTCCATCCTGCAGTACATTGTCAGAGACCAGCACGCCGCCAGGCGCCAAAAGGCGTAAAACTTCAGGCAAAAAATGAATATACTGTCCTTTTGCGGCATCCATAAAGATAAAATCATAAGGCTCTGTCAGCTCTTTCATGACCTCTGCCGCATCTCCCTCCAATAATTCTATCACATTTTGCTTTCCTGCACGCACAAAATTTTCCCTGGCAATGGGAATCCGCTTCGCATAGTTCTCTATTGTAGTGATTTTGCACGCTGTTGGATTATAATATTCCATCAATAACGCGGAAAATCCTACTGCCGTTCCCACCTCCAAAATACGTTTGGGGCGATTCATGGCTAGCAGGAGTTTTAAAAGATTTTGTGTCTGTGCTCGAATCACAGGCACAAAATTCTTATGCGCCTCCTCTTCCAGTTCCATTAAAAATAAGGGATTCCCTATATCCAGAGAATTTAGATATGTGACCAAACGCTCTTCCACTATCATTCTGCTGTTTCCTCAATCTCTTCTGACATAACCTGCATCATTTCCTTTGCTGTCTGGGAAGTATTCAGCGTATACTCCCCAGCCTTCAATTTGTCTTTGTAATCGGATATTTGTAGCTGAATGGCAAACAAAAAACCATTGTCAACCAGCCGCTTTTCCTCCAGCAAATTTCCCAGCTCCAGGGCAGACATTCCTTTTTTTACCTTGACCTTCAAATCCCTTCCTGGAGCTTTCTCCAAGGCAGGTTCCGTAAAAACGCGATAGCCCAGATCATAGGCAACATCCCCAGCCTTTAAGAGCACAAACACAATCAGTACAATAATCAGGATACTCAACGCACTGTATAAAATATTCAGCATTAACTTACTGTTTTCCATAACATTTCCTTTAATGTTCAAACCCCAGATCGAATTCAATTTCCTCCATCAGGCGAAAATTGATCCGCTGCACCATACGGCATAATGAAAGTTCTGCCGCCAGATACTCATTGACATATGGCTCTGCACGCAACGATGCAAATTCATTTTCCAGACGGTCCATCTCTGTATAGAGATCTACATTTCGGCACTTATGCAATTCAAAATTTCGCCTGCGCAATTCCGTAATCGCTCGTTCTTTCTCCGGCTCTTGATGAATTAAATCCCGCAGCCTTAAATAGTCCTGATACTCCTTACTTTCCTTAATTGCTATAATTAAATTTTCTAAAATTTCATCTATCTGATTCATAATTACCTCATACTTTCAGTTTACCGCAGCAGATAGAAAGGCACTAAACCTCCATAATAATCGGCATAATCATTGGTCTGCGCTTGGTCTTCTTCCAGACAAATTCCCCAAGTCCTTCCTTGATCTCCGTCTTAATCCTGCCCCAATCTGTGATATTACGGTCCATACAGTAATCCATCGCATCATCCAGTACTTTTTTTGCTTCATCCATAAGACTTTCCGCACCTCTGACATACACAAAACCCCGGCTTACAATGTCAGGGCCTGCCAGCACCTGGCCACTTCCAGATTCCAGTGTCATGACCACGATAATAATTCCATCCTCTGCAAGATGCTGACGGTCACGCAGCACTATATTTCCTACATCCCCGACGCCAAGACCGTCCACAAGAATATCTCCTACCGGAACTTGTCCGGCAATCCTGGCCTCATTTTGGTCTAACTCCAATACATTACCAGAGGAAAGGATAAAAATATGCTCCTTGTCAAATCCCAACTCCTGTGCAATAGATTCCTGTGCTTTCAGATGCTTGTACTCTCCATGAATTGGAACTGCATACTTGGGCTTTACCAATGAATAAATCAGCTTGATTTCCTCTCTGCAGGCATGTCCAGACACATGTGCATCTTGAAAAATCACCTCAGCCCCCTTCATAAACAGTTCATTGATTACATTGGACACAGCTTTCTCATTTCCTGGAATTGGATTAGAACTAAAAATAATGGTGTCTCCAGGCTTAATTGTCACCTTTTTATGCAGATTTGCTGCCATACGGGACAACGCCGCCATAGACTCCCCCTGACTTCCGGTCGTAATCAATACTGTCTGCTCGTCAGGATAATTTTTAAGCTCCTCAATATCAATCAACGTATTCTCAGGGATTTGCAGATAACCCAACTCTGTGGCAGTGGAGATAATATTTACCATACTGCGTCCTTCCACCACTACTTTTCTGCCAAATTTATATGCGGAATTGATAATCTGCTGCACACGGTCAACATTAGAGGCAAAAGTGGCGATAATAATACGTGTATTTTTATGTTCCGCAAAAATATTGTCAAACGTCTTGCCCACCGTACGCTCAGAATTTGTAAAACCGGGACGCTCCGCATTGGTACTGTCG
>Ga0137306_101463_pt1 | contig 23836 bp, 20 predicted proteins | sample Inofroosms_March_FD_97187 | JGI IMG/M metagenome (GOLD analysis project Ga0137306, IMG submission 97187) | Mouse cecal microbial communities from Vienna, Austria - N-Acetylneuraminic and N-Acetylglucosamine D2O microcosms_March | ecosystem: Host-associated > Mammals > Digestive system > Large...
GCAGATTTTAATGACCCGGAGAATTTTATTTATACTTTTTTTGGCAATGCAGAGAAGACAAAAATCCGCTCAATCAATTATCCAGATACAGCGGTTATGGAGCGGGTCAGCGGGGCGCGAGGAATTGTCAATGAGGATGAAAGATTAGCAGAGTATCAGGCATTGGAAGAGAAACTGATCCATGAGGATGCCGCCTGGGTGCCGATGTATTCCCGGATGCATCTGTGGGCAGTGAGCAAACGGGTGCAGAATTTCAAACCTGTTTGGAGCGGAGTCAGCGATCGGTCATATTATGGAATTTCTCTGAGCGAGTAAGAGACTTTTGGACAAAAATGCAATCATGAGGAGTGAATGCCGCAGAATGGAGAAATCGATTTTGCGGCATTTTTTCATGATAGGAAAAGGCAGGTATCTGCAGAAGAAATATTTCTGATAGCAGAGTTTCTGAGACAGAAGGGGGAAAAACAGGTGTTGAGCAGAATACTGAAACGAATTGCCATATCCATTCCTGTGCTGATCGGGGTAGTGTTGGCAATTTTCATCATGCTGCGGATTGTGCCAGGAGATCCGGTCACTACGATGATGGGAGAACATGTGAATCCGGCAGTGATAGAGAAGATTAGCCGGGAGATGGGCCTAGATCAACCGTTGTTTGTCCAGTTTTTCCGGTATGTGGCAAATGCCTTGAAGGGGGATTTTGGCACTTCCTATCGGCTAAACCGGAATGTAACTCAGATTATCCTGGATGCATTTCCCAATACGGTGCGTCTATCGCTGCTGGCGGCAGCTGTGGCGTGGGTGATCGGAATCGTGGCCGGGATTGTAGCGGCAATTCAACAAAATAAGTTGTTAGATCGACTGTTCATGGGAAGTGCGCTGCTGGGAGTTTCTATGCCAGTGTTTATGACAGCGCTGGTGCTCCAGTATGTATTTGCCTTCCGTCTGAAATGGTTTCCGGTATCGGGATTTGATTCTTTGCGGGCGATGATTTTGCCGGCGATTGCGTTGGGATGGAACTCGGCAGGTAGTATCGCCCGGATGACTCGTTCCAATTTGGTGGAGGTTATGCAGAATGATTTTATTCGGACAGCGCGGGCCAAGGGGCTTCGGGAGAATGGGGTGATTGTAGGACATGCGTTAAAGAATGCCATGTTGCCAGTAGTCACTATGATGGCTTTGCAGCTTTCCAGTATGCTTTCTGGGGCCGTATTGACAGAAAGCGTATTTGGGGTACCTGGGATTGGACGGCTGGCCGTTAATGGCATTGAAACTCGGGATATGCCGCTTTTGCAGGGAACGGTGGTATTCACCACGATTTTGATTATATTAGGAAATTTGATCGCCGATCTGCTCTACAGCGTCTTGGATCCAAGGATTCGGGAAGGGGCATAAAAATATGGCAATGGCAGAAGACAATAGCTGGCAGATGAAAAAGCCGGGAGGATGAGAATATGACAGATGAGAGAGCACGGTTGACAGGGAAGAGCCGGGAAAAGAAAAAAGAGGCGACGGCTGTGGGAGTCGGAGGAATGGCCAGGGCTGGTATGCCGGATCGGGAAGAGACCAGTGCACAGTTGGGCGAGTCCGATACCTGGGCGGATAAGTTGAGGACGCTGATGCGACAAAATAAAATGGCGGCGTTCTCAGCATTGGTGATTGTGCTGATGCTCTTGGCGGCAGTGTATGCGCCGCTGGTAGCGCCCTATGATCATCTGGCACAAAGTTTGACTGACCGGCTGCAAGATCCCAGCATGGCTCATTGGCTGGGGACGGACGAATTAGGGCGCGATGTGCTGAGCAGAATTATTTTTGGTGCGCGGATTTCGCTGACGGTAGGACTGGTTCCGACCTTGATTTCCATGACAATCGGTACGATATTGGGACTTTGTGCCGGATTTTATGGGGGAAAGACAGATTTTATTATTATGCGTTTAGCCGATGTGATGTTGGCTTTTCCGTCTTTGTTGTTGGCGATGGTGGTCATGTATACGATGGGAGGCGGCTTAATCAATATTTTTATTGCTTTAAGTCTGGTGAACTGGGCAGGAACAGCCCGGATTGTACGTTCACAGACGCTATCGTTGAAAGAAAAGGAGTTTGTGGAAGCAGCGCGCTCGATCGGAGTGAAGAAATGGACGATCATGTTCCGGCATATTCTGCCAAATTGTCTGCCTTCGCTGATTGTTCTGTTTACCTTAAATATTCCGTCGGCGATTTTGTCGGAGGCGTCATTAAGTTTTCTGGGAATCGGGGCCCAACCGCCTTCGGCGAGCTGGGGACTGATGGTGGTTCGGGGCAAAAAGTACTTATTTTCAGAACCGTGGCTTTCCATTGCCCCCAGTGTGGCGATCATGATTGTGGTATTGGCGTTTAATTTTTTGGGAGATGGCCTGCGGGATGTGCTAGATCCCTATTTGAAGGAGCAGTAGGGGAGGAGAACGGATGAGGGAAGCAATGGTATTGGACATCAGGAATTTGCGGTCTCATTTCTTTACGGCCAAAGGTGAAGTGCCGGCAGTGGATGGAGTCAGCATTCAGGTACCGCCAGGGAAGATCGTCGGTATTGTGGGAGAATCCGGTTGCGGAAAAAGTATGACGGCAATGTCGGTGATGGGACTTTTGCGCTATCCGGGCCGGGTGGTAGGAGGAAACATCATTCTAAATGGACGAGATATTACTCATTTGACGCGAAAAGAACTTTCACAAGTGCGTGGAAATGAGATTTCAATGATTTTTCAGGAGCCGATGACTTCTTTAAATCCGGTCTATCCGGTGGGAAAGCAGGTGCAAGAAGCGATTTTGTTGCACCAGAAGGTGACTAAGAATGAAGCAAGAGAGCGGGTACTTGATATTTTCCAGGCAGTAGGAATTCCGGAGCCAGAGAAGCGCTATTATAGTTACCCGCATCAGTTATCCGGTGGGCTGCGCCAACGGGTGATGATCGGCATGGCAATGGTTTGCCGGCCGAAGGTGATGATCGCGGACGAGCCGACGACAGCGCTGGATGTGACGATTGAAGCGCAGATTTTGCGGCTGATGAAAAAGTTGTGTGAGGAGCAGGGAACGTCGATCATTCTTATCACGCACAACATGGGGGTGGTGGCGGAGGTTTGTGATTATGTGTATGTGATGTATGCTGGGAAGGTTATGGAGCAGGCAGAGACGTTTGCTCTCTTTGAACATCCCAGCCATCCTTATACGCAAGGTTTGCTGAAATCCATTCCGAAACTTGATGAGAAAGCAGAGAGACTTTATACTATCGAGGGCGTGGTGCCAAACCTTTTGCATCTGCCAAAAGGATGCAGCTTTTGCACTCGTTGTGATCAGGCGCAAGAGAGATGTTTTGTGGAGAAGCCTTGTCTGTATGAGGCGAAAAATGACCATGAGACAGACAGCCATGGAGTGAGATGTTTCCAGTATGAAAGTGGAGGACAGTTGGATGAGTAGCAAAGACAGGGAGAGCCGGGTGCTTTTGGAGGCAAAGAAGCTGGTGAAGGAATTCCCAGTTGGCGGGAGTAGAAAAAATCCTCAGGTGGTACATGCAGTGACTGATGTCAACCTGAAGATTTATGAGGGAGAGACACTGGCCTTAGTCGGGGAATCCGGTTGTGGAAAAAGCACTTTGGGACGAGTACTGATTCGACTGTTGGCGTCGACGGCTGGCGAGATTTTATATCAGGGACAGGAAATTGTCGGGATGAGCGAGGCGGAGTTTTCCAGGATTCGCAGAGAGATGCAGATTATTTTTCAGGATCCGTACGCGTCGCTAAATCCGCGGATGAGTGTGGGACAGATCATTGGCGAGCCGCTTTTGACTTATGGCATGAGAGATAAGAAGGAGCGGGAGGCGCGGGTGCGGGAGCTGATGCAAGAGGTGGGAATTGCTCATGAATTTTACAACCGTTATCCCCATCAGTTTTCCGGTGGCCAGCGGCAGCGGATTGGAATAGCCCGGGCAATTGCGCTAAATCCACGACTGATTATTTGTGATGAACCAGTATCCGCGTTGGATGTGTCGATCCAGTCGCAGGTGCTAAACCTTTTGAAGGATCTGCAGGCAAGATATGGTCTGACCTATCTGTTTATCTCCCATGATCTGAGTGTGGTGAAATTTATTGCCGATCGGGTATGTGTCATGTTTTTGGGAAGTATATGCGAGATTGGAAATACAGAAGAGTTATATGAACAGCCGTTACATCCTTATACCCGCTTTTTACTGAATGCGATTCCCAAAGCGGATCCGCGGTTGCGCAGCCAGGAGAAAGAACTATTGTCCGGAGAGATTCCTTCACCAGTGAATCCGCCTTCCGGTTGCCGCTTTCATACCCGATGCCCATACGCAAAGGACATTTGCCGCCAGAAGGTACCGGGGTGTCGGGAAGTAAAAGAGCGACAAGTATTTTGTCATTTCCCATTGGGGCAAGGAGAATGACTAATACAAAAATGTAACAAAAGAGAATCTGTGAAGTGGCAGAGAGGATTGGGAAGAGGATGACAGCCAGAAAATGTCAGAAAATTTTAAAATTTGAGATAAAGCTGTTTTGGAGGGCGGCAGGATTCCTGCTGCTTTTTCTGATGCCGCTGTTCTCTTACATAATATTTGAAACCATTACTGGTAATCTGCAAGAAATCGGGGAATCGCGGGCGCTTTTGAATATTTTGTGGATTGGCGCTTTCTATTTATTTTTCTTTGCTTTCAGTGGCACCAGCCGTATTGCCGTACCAGTGGTTTCTTCGATGCTATTTTTGCTGGCGGTGGCAGAGGCATTGGTGGAAGAATTTCGTGGTACGCCGATCATGGTGTGGGATATGTTGGCAATTGGAACGGCCATGACTGTGGCAGAGAATTATGTGATTGAGCTGACCGATGTTATGCGGGAGGCAGGTATTGCTATGCTATGGTTGAACTTGTTGGTAATGCTTTTTCCTGCGAGATTGCGGTGGTGGAAAGAATGGCTGATTGGTGGGATTGGATTTGCCGGAATAGCGGTAGGATTTGTGTTTTATTTTTATCTGTCTATCGTGCCAGGACAGGGTTTGGAAATCAATATGTGGGAAATGAAAGATACTTACCAGCACCAGGGATATATCTTAGTGACGGCAATTTCTATGAAATATATGGTAAAGTCACCGCCCGAGGGCTATTCGATGGCACGATTGGAGGAGATCTATGAGCAGGTGGTGGGAGAAGAAGCATTCAAAAACGAAGCAGATACCCAAAAAAACGCGCGCGAGTATCCAGGGAAGGAAATAGAAAGGATTTTACAGGAAGTCTTTAGAGAAAATGAAGAGTCCTGGGAAATGGTTAAAGAAGAGGGGAAGACGGAAGAGAAGGGAAAAAGAAAATCCACACAAGACCAGATACAACCGGTAAATCTGATCTGTATTATGAATGAAAGTCTTTCGGATCTGCGGGTTGTGGGAGATTTTTCCACGAATCAGGAATATTTTCCCTATTTGAAAAGCTTGAAAAAGAATACTGTCCGGGGCAATCTGTGCGTACCAGTGTTTGGCGCCTGGACCAGTAACTCTGAGTTTGAATTTTTGACCGGAGATTCCATAGCGCTACTGCCCTCGGGAGTGATTGCTTATCAGTTCTATGTCAAACCCGATACGAATTCTTTGGTCAGCACATTAAAGAGTCAGGGTTATGAAACCGTGGCTATGCATCCTTATCCAGCAGAAAACTGGAATCGTGATCGGTGTTATACCAATATGGGATTTGATGCGTTTGTGGCAGGGGATGATTATAAGGGATGTGAAACGATACGCAATTATGTCAGCGATCGCGGTGATTATCAGAAAATTATCGAGCAGGTAGAGCAGAAAAAAGATCCTCGAGATAAGCTGTTTGTATTTAATGTTACCATGCAGAATCATGGGGGGTATGAAGGCACTTATGACAATTTTCAGGAAGAGGTATGGCTGACCGGCCCTCTGAGAGGAAAGTATCCCAAGACGGATCAGTATCTTTCTCTGGTCAGGCGGTCGGATGAGGCGTTTCGAGAGCTTACGGAATATTTTTCAGCCTGTAAAGAACCAACGATGATTGTTATGTTTGGGGATCACCAGCCAGGAGTGGAGGATGCGTTTTTTGATGAGATTTATGGGATTCCCAGTGAAGAAGTACCGGCGGCAAAGTGCCTGATGTGGTATGAAACCCCCTTTGTGATCTGGACGAATTATGAACAACCAGAAAGAGAAATGGGACGGTTAGGAGCTGTGTTTTTGTCTTCACATGTGTTGGATCTGGCCAATCTGGAAATGACGCCTTTTCAACAATTCTTGCTGAAAATGTCGGAGAGCATTCCGGTAGTGCACCCCATAGGATGTCTGGAAAAGAACGGAGACTTTTATAGCTGGGAAGAGGCCCGATCCGAGACATGCCCTTACCAGAAGCTGATAGAAGATTATGAATGTCTGGTGTATAATCATAGTATGGAGGCGAAGACCAAAGAGAAGAAAGAATTGTTTACGTTACCATAGTGAAAAATGAAAGAAGATGTAAACTTGTTTTACTAGGAAGAATAGCAGTTGAGAATGGATGTATAGCAACTGATTTTGGAAATAAAGAAGAAAGAGGCGAAACGAACGATGAACATTGCTTTATTATTATCCGGGGGAACCGGGAGTCGGATGGGCTCCGATATCCCCAAACAGTATATTATAGCAGGCGACAAACGGATTTGTGCTTATTGTATGGAGACATTATTTGCCCACCCAGACATTGACGCGGTTCAGATTGTGGCCGATCCCGAGTGGCAGAAGACGATTGTCCAGTGTGGAGAGAGGCTGTCGCGGGGGCTGTGGGAGTCGAAGTTTCGTGGATTTTCGCTGCCAGGAGAAAATCGGCAGTTGTCGATTTTTCACGGCCTGGAAGATGTGAGCGGTTATGGCGAGGAAGGGGCTTATGTGTTGGTGCACGATGCGGCGAGACCGCTTTTGTCGATGGAGCAGATTTCGTCTTGCCTGCAGGGAGCAGTGGGACATGACGGGGCTATGCCGGTGCTGCCGATGAAGGATACCGTCTATTACAGTCGGGATGGACAGAGAGTGGAGAAGCTTTTGGATCGCAGTACTATTTACGCGGGGCAGGCCCCGGAAGTTTTTGTTCTGGGACGGTATTATGAGGCGAATCGGCGACTTCTGCCAGATGATATTCTGAAGATTAATGGTTCGACGGAGCCAGCAATTCTCGCAGGAATGGATATTGCCATGATTCCTGGAGACGAGGGGAATTTTAAGATTACAACCAAGGCGGATCTGGAGAGATTCTGTAAAATGATTGCTGAAGGAGAGTGGAAAAGATGAAAGCGTGGGTATTACATGGAATCGATAATCTAGTATTTGAGAATGTGCCGACGCCGATGCCGGGATTGGGGGAGGTATTAATTGCTGTGAAAGCAGTCGGAATCTGTGGTTCTGATATACCTAGAATCTATCGGACTGGTGCTCACAGGCATCCGTTGATTCCGGGACATGAATTTTCGGGAGAAGTAGTAGGGCTGGGAGAGGATGTAGATAAGAAATGGCTGGGACAAAGAGTGGGGGTATTTCCGTTGATTCCCTGTCGAGTTTGTGGTCCTTGTCAAAAAAAGCAATTTGAAATGTGCCGGAATTACGATTATCTGGGATCTCGCCGGGATGGCGGGTTTGCGGAATATGTGGTGGTTCCGGTGTGGAATCTGATTTCGCTTCCGCAACAGGTGAGTTTTGAGGAAGCAGCGATGTTGGAGCCTATGGCAGTAGCCGTTCATGCGATGAGGAGAATGTTACCAAATAAAGACATGGGGGCGGCCGTTCATGCGACAGGTAAGATGGCGATATCGGATAGAGAAAATTTGCCGGACGAGGAGCTTTTGGTCTGCTGCTTTTGATGTTTCTCAAAGAAGCCGGAGTTCGGGAGGTTTATGCCATAGGGAATAAAGACTTCCAGAAGGAACTGGCGTTGAAGCTGGGACTGGAAGAATCCTGTTATTGTGATAGCCGCAGGCAGAATCAGCATCAATGGCTGATGGAGCGCACAGGTGGAGTGGGAGTGGACCGATACTTTGAGTGTGTGGGAAAGAAGGAGACGTATGCTTTGGCTGTAGATGGTACGGCACCAGCAGGGAAGGTGGTGTTGGTGGGGAATCCTTATTCGGATATGACGCTGGAAAAAGAGGTGTATTGGAAGATTCTGCGCAATCAGCTGACGGTTTTTGGCACTTGGAATTCTTCTTATACTCGGGAATTTGAGGATGACTGGCATTATGTGATTGAAAGGTTGGATCGAAAGAAAATCTTTCCGGCAGCGATGATCTCGCAGCGGTTTTCTTTGGAAAACTTGGCAAGAGGTCTGGAACTGATGCGGGATAAGACAGAGGATTATGTAAAGGTGATGGGATTGTTTGAATGAAGAATTGGGGATGTTTCGTTTGGAAGAGAGGGTGGTAAATGGCAAAGGGTACGCCCAGGAAGCGGAGAGCGAAACAGCGAGAAATCGTCTGCTCCTTTTTCCGGTTTCGAGATTAAGAATTCCTAAAATCAGGCATTTAAGGACTTCTAAATCTCTGCAAAGTCAAAATCCACAGACGATTTCTCGCTGTTTCGCTCCCCGCTTCCTGGGCTGCGTTTTTTTGTTTTCTTGTCTGAATGAGATGATGCTGGGGGTAAAAGGTCACGAATATATAAAATGCAGCAATTGTTTTTGAATTGTGTGTTATTTTGATATATTTTGCAGGAACATTTGAGAATATAATTTCAATTAATTTTAATACAATTAAAACAATTCAAATGTAAACTACCTTTTGACCCCAACATCATGATATTGAATTTATAGTGAGGATTTATTAAGTAACTGTTTAGGGAAAGTAAATTATTGTAATTCTAGATTAACATTCCAGAATGTCACTTCGGCGCTTCTAGCCACAAACATTCCAGCATATACATATTCGGAATCAATCGTTGTCAGTGGAAAATCAAAACCTGCGGATATGGGGGCGTTATCGCCAAAGGTGCAGGTATAGCCATCGGAAGTTTTGCGAATTTCCACATGAACGATCTCTCCCGGCTGATAGATCCGGGAAGCGGTTCCTCCTTGAGTCAGCACGCCGTTTTTACGAGCGAAACAGTTCCAGGGCGTATCGGAACCAAGCATCAGTGGTCCGGCGGCTACATAGTCGCCTAAAGTATCGCTGGTCACAGTGTCAAGATAAATGTCATCACGTACCATCAGACCAAAGGAAGCCTGGTTGTTGGGATCGAGATGATAGATAGTCACATCGGCCGAAAGAGTGAAATTGCGGTCAGCGGGAATCTCTTGGTAATACATGGCAATTCCATCGGTGGTGGTGGAGATCTTTCCCACCCTGGCACCTACGGTGGAGCTGTCATTTCCCTCAAAACGGCCAGCTTTCATCCAGATCATCTCATCTTCATAAGGAGACAGATGGAAGTAAATGTCATTGAGATATTCATAGGCATCGATATCTCCGAATACCGTGCCTTTCCAGTCTCCGATAGTGGGCCAATGGGCGCTTTCTTTATCGGGGCGCTGAAAAGTACGTTCCTGGTAGAGCGGGTTTACAGACAAAAGGGAAGGATCGGGTGCGGTGATATTTTCAGCAAGATAATTTTTCAGAGAGCAACTGGTCTTGGCAAGCTCGTCGGCGATCAGCCAGGCATTGTAGGCAGCGCCGTAGAGATTGGTATGCGTGTTGTCGATGCTGGCTTCCCGGGAGGAACTACGGGCATGGCGATCTTTGACACCCTGGGCGCCTAATTGGGTGTAAATGTCACGAGTTCGCTTCGTCAGATCGAGAACTGGTACATTTTTGGCAACACCGGCACGCTGGATGGCCTTGGCGTAATCGCCGCCCTCGAAAGTGCCTTCAATGGTGGTCTGTGGATTGGTAATGTGGCCGCTGGCGCCCGTGTAATTGTTCCCTAAGTCGCGACGGACGATCGGGGTGCACAGCAATGGGGATACGCCGCGCTCCTGTGCTGGACGGATATAAGATTCGTATAAATAGTTCTGAATGGAGCCAGGGGTGGAGATCGAGGTGTTGGGATTGGTATAGCGAAGGGATTCGGGTTTTTCGTCGTTGTGTCCGAAGCCGATCAGCAGATAATCTCCCGGCTGCATTTCCTGGAGTAATCGCTGGTATTGAGCAGTCTGCAGAAAACTCTGTGTGCTGGTACCGGACACAGCCAGGTTTTCAATGGAGATTCCCTGGAAATATCGGCTGAGTTGCGTACCCCAGCCATAGCGGGGATAGTAGTAGGTAGTATCGTCAAATGCGGCGGCCGTAGAATCGCCAACGATCCAGAGCGTTGGCGAAGGATCGGAAATAGCGGTGTTATCTACAGCATTTCCGGGATCATCAGGGGACGCGAAGGCCGGGAAGGAAAAAAGTGTCAGAGTGGTGGCACAGAAGATGAGAAACTTTTTCATAATATGATGTATTTTCATGCGAATCAGACTCCTATATTATTTGTGTACAGATGATAATGGTTTGTCATTTACAGAAATAGTATAGCGAATTTTGGCGAAAATGGGAATGGAATTAAAGAAAATGTAAGAGAAGTTTTTTATAGAAATGTTACAAAATGTGATAGTCTTGTAACTATCGTAAGAATAACGTTAGAATTGTCGGAAAATATTCAATATTCTCTAAGGTATCATTAAAGTCTTTTGAAAATTTATATGATATAATGAGAACATCAACAAAAGTCAGAAAGGAGCGGTGATTCTATGAGATGGAAAAATTTATTTCGGGCTGCGATTTTGTTTGTAATGAGTGTGATGCTGCTAGCTGGTTTCACCGTTGCCGGACAGGGATATGAGATGTATCGCGATGCGACGGCAGAGATGAGCCTGGAGGATAAGGTCGCTGCTGTTCGGAATAAAGAAGGCTATACGCCACTAAAGGAGCTGCCGCAGGTTTACCAAAACGCAGTGATTTCAGTGGAGGACCATCGATTTTATCGTCATTTTGGGATCGATCCGATTGCGATCGGGCGGGCAGTACTTCATGATATTCAGGCAGGACGTTATGTCGAGGGAGGAAGCACGATCACGCAGCAGCTGGCAAAGAATCTGTATTTTACTCAGGAGAAAGAACTGACGCGGAAGGTGGCTGAGGTATTTGTGGCGTTAGAACTAGAGCAGAAGTATACGAAGGATGAGATTCTGGAGCTGTATGTGAACAGCATCTATTTTGGTGATGGTTATTACACAGCTGGAGATGCTAGCCGCGGATATTTCGGGAAAGAACCGGTGGAGATGAATGAGTATGAGTCCACACTGTTGGCCGGCATCCCGAATGCACCGGGACGATATGCACCGACGAAGAGTCAAGAACTGGCAGAGAAGCGACAGATGCAGGTGCTTAGGAGAATGAAAGCCTGCGGATATTTCTCGGAGGAAGAAGCAGAGACCGTAGCGGCTCAGATGGTGGCGTTGCAGTAGAGAATGATTGTAACAGACGGAATGGTCAGTGAATTTAAGAAAGAGAATAAAAAACAAGAGGGGTGTTGTCCCATCAATGGCAATCAGTCAATGGCATTGATGGGGCAACACCCTTTTAAGCAATCTCATTTAGACAAAGGAACGAAACCGGAAAAAGGAACAGAGAATTTCCCGTTGCTGATCTCCCCTTTCCCTTGGCGTACCTTTTGCCACTGCTTCTCTAAATACATTATCTTTTAAGGGAATTTCTGGCGATATATTGACTATAACGAAATATTGTTTTATTATATAGTTACGTAACTTTATAACAGAACAAGAAAGGAGTAAACGATGAAAAGAAAAATCAATTTGGGGGCAATGACAACAGCAATGACGGTATCTCTGGTGATAGCGACAACATCCGGATGCAGCACCCAAGGGAAGTCTCCGGTTTTGCAGGAGTCTACTACAGTACAGGAGAGCTCTGAAACATCAGCGCCAGAAAAAGAATTCTCTCCACGAAAGCTAAGAATCGCCTATATGCCAAACATGGGAAGCGCCTCTGCGATTATCGCTGCCAGGGACGGAGGATTCTTTGATGAAGTCGGGATAACGGCGGAGCTGGTGCAGTTTCAGGGCGGTCCGGCAGAGATAGCAGCTATGGCTTCCGGAGATATTGACATTTCCCAGATCGGCCATGGGGCACATGCGCTTTGCATTGAGGGACAGGCACAGATTTTTGGGTTGGATCTGTATGGAAAGTCTGATGAAGTGATAGCAAATCGGGAGAAAGGAATAGAAACGATTGCAGATTTGGCAGGAAAGAGAGTGGCAGTGACAGCAGGAACGTCATCAGAGATTGTTTTGGATCTGGCCTTAGAGAAGGCAGGAATGAACAGAGAGGAGCTGGAGCTGGTGGAGATGGACGCCAACGGCGCTGTTACAGCCATGATCAGCGGCAATGTGGATGCCTGTGCCAGCTGGTCGCCGAGTACCAATATTATCCATGACCAGATGGGAGAAAAGGCAGTTACTCTGGCAGGAAATGCGGACTTTTTCGATCAGGTGGCATTTCCGGGGAGTTTTATTGCCACGGAAAGTTTTGGAAAAGAGAACCGGGAAACGCTGGTTCGCTTCTATGCGGCAATCCTCAAAGCTATGGACTACCGGAAAGAGAATGTGGAGGAGGTATGTCGGTGGCTGGCAAAAGAGATTGAGGCAGAACCGGAAGATATCCTGGCAACCAAGGATAATTATGAATGGCTGATTGCCCAGGATATTAAGGATAGTCTGGATGACGGATCGTTGAAACGCTGCTATGAGAGTCAGCAGCAGGTGTTTTTGGATTCTGGAAGAATTCCCGAAAAGGTGGAAGCAGAGAAATATGTGATGTTTTCTGTCATGCAGGAGGCACTGGATTTATATCAAAAGCTGCAGTGACATAAGAAGGAGGGAATATGAACCAAAAAGAAAAGCTGCTTCGGGAACGCAGAGATTTTTACCGTCGGACATTATTGAAAGAGATCCTTCCTTATTGGTTGAATAAGATTGACAGAGAGAACGGAGGGTTTTATACTTGTTATAATGTGTTTGGCGATCAGCTGATATCAAAGGACAAATATGTGTGGTCCCAGGGAAGGTGTGTATGGCTGTATGCTAAGCTGGCTCTTACTTTTTGTCTGAAGATGACAGAGGAGGTAAGAGATATCTGCCGGGAACGGGCCCTGTGGGGCTGTGATTTCTTGGAAAGATATTGTTTGATTGAGAATCAGGGAGCAGCTTATGTGCTGAATGAGTGGAATGAACCATATCGGACGGGACCGGAAAGGGAGCTTTGTGCCAGCTCCTTTTCCGATTGCTTTGTAGCTATGGGAATCGGAGCTGCCGGAATGTTAAGCCAGGATGGGGTGAGGGTAAGAAAAGCGGTAAAGCTGCTGGAACAGGTAACAGAAAAGTTAAAAAACCATGAGTTTCGAACCGCGCCGGATGTTCTTCCTAAGGGATGGAACAGTCAGGCTCCCTATATGATCCTGATTAATACGGCGCAGGAGATCGCACAGGCATGTCATGCTGTGGGACTGAAGCCGGAAGAACGGCTATGCAGAGAGATATGCCGATATGGGGTGGACATGGAGAAACGATATTTTATGGTTGGAGATCGATTTCTCTATGAGTGTTTGGATGAGAATTTTCAGGCAATGGAAAGTCTTTATGGCAGGCATATTCATCCGGGACATACCATAGAGTGCATGTGGTTTCTTATCCGGGCTTCCCGATATTTTGCGTTTGAAGGAATCGAGGAAAATGCCTGGAAAATCATAAAGTCCATGGATGCGATAGCCTGGGATAGAGAGTATGGCGGTATGTTCTATTACCTGGATAAGGAAGGAAAGACTCCTCATGGGGAATTCTGGGAATCCGAGAAGACTCTGGCGGATGGCGTTTTGAGAGATTGGCAAAATAAGATGTGGTGGCCGCAACTAGAAGCCATGTATGCCAATTTGCTGGGGTATTTGTATTATGGAGACGAGGAAGGCTTTGCGGAATATGAGAAATATCATCAGTATGCGTTTCATACATTCCCCCATCCGGATCCTGAAGTGGGAGAATGGATTCAGATCCGTGACCGCCAAGGAAATCCACGGATGGGAGAAGTGGGAGGGCGTCTTCCAGTTAAGGATCCGTTTCACCTGATGAGGACGCTTCTGTTTTTGGTGGAAAGCATTGACGAGAGTATGAAAATAGAGGAACCGTTTCAGGTGCGGGAGACGATTGAAAAATAATAAAAGGAGTTAAGGAACCGTATGCAGAAAAAGGCGGCTTTGCCCAAGGATCTAAAGCGAAAAAACAGAAATGAGATTTTAAAGGTTTTTCGAAAATGTGAGAAAAAAGAGTGGTCTTTGGCAGAGGTGTCGGAGTATACGGGAATCAGCAGGGCAACGGTTACAAAAGCTGTGATGGCTTTTGTTGAGGAGGGGATTTTGCTTTGTAGAGGAAAGGGAAGCTCTACGGAGATCGGAGGAAAGCGGCCGGAGGTGTTTGCCTTTCACGAGGAGTATCAGTTTCTGGCTTATCTAAACATCGGGATCGGCTGGCTTTCCGTTGCCGTGCTGGACTTAAAGCTGAAAGAACGGGCGCGGGCAGAAGGAAAGCTTGCCCTTAGCTCGGACATAGAGGAGTTGATTGCCGTCAGCATGGCCTGTTACCGGCAGGCAGTGGAGCAATCGGGGGTTTTGGCAGAAAGGATTCGTGGACTTTGTATTGGGACTAGCGGAATGGTGGATCAGGAAACCGGGATACTGCGTCATATTCTTTCTTATCCCAAGTGGGGCGATGAGTTACCGATCAAAGAGATCTTTGAAGAGAAATTCCCCGGATTGACGGTGATGGTGGAAAATGTGGCAAGAGCAGCGGGACGAGCAGAGCTGTATTTTCACAGGGAACTGGAGACAAAAAAGGTTTTTACTATATTCACGTATCGGGGCATATCTGGCTGTCTGATTGACCAGGGAATCGTTTTGAACAGCAGAAATAGCCTGATCGGTGAGATCGGACATATGATCATTTGTCCACAAGATACGGAGAATTGCCGGTGCAAAAGCAAGGGCTGCTTTGAAAACATGGTTTCAGAAGAACGGATTTTAAGAGAAATGAGGGCGGAGCCAAAACGGCTGGCAGATTCTGTGCTGGGGAGAAGAACGGAAATTACGTTGCAGCAAATTCTGCAGGCAGCAGAAGAGGGAGATGCCTATTGCCAGGAACTGACAGATCGCGCCGCCTGGAGATTTTCTCTGGCAATTCGCAATGTGATTCTCACGATCGATCCGGAGGTGATCGTAATTCAGGGGAATTATTCGGTCGGAAAGGGGTATTTTCATAAAAAAATGACAGAATATCTCTATAATGAATCGTATTTTCCAGATTTGTCGGCGTGGGAGTTTCTATACGATGAGAGAAATGTTCTGGATCTGGCAAGGATCGGACTGGCGGCGGCGATGGCGGAAGAACTATGCAGCCGCCCGGAGGTTTGAACCAGGGGAAATAAGGAGAATGGCTGGCAGACCATCCAGGAGGAAAAGCTTGCAAAATATATTGATTGTTCATGGCTGGATGCATTCGGCAAAGCGTTACCAGCGATTGAAAAAAGATCTGGAACGTTTGGGCGCTTATCACGTCGAGTTGTATGAATTTCCCGGTTTTGGAGATACCCCGGCCAAATATAAGAGAGATATTTTAAGTGGTTATGTGGCTGAGATGCGCCGGTATCTAAACGAACATGATTTTGATGGGATTGTGGCGCATTCTATGGGTGGCAATGTGGTGCTGCGGGCCATTCTGGGAAAAGATGGGGTCAGGAGGAAACCAGCTCTTGTTCTCTTGAGTCCGGTTTATCAGGGGGTAGGTATTTTAAAACCATTGATGCTTTTTTATCCGCTTTTGTTTCCGGGAATGTGGCTGTTACAACGGCCGTTTGCTGGCTGCCGGCTTTTGGTAAAGCTTGCTTCTCTGTTTACCGTGAATGGTTGGGCGGACATTGACGAGAGGATCGTGGTGGATGCGAGAAGGGCAGATACCATGGTGGCGGTTCGGACGTTGTGGGAACTGACTTTTGATTGTTGGCGCGTGGCAAAGAACAAGGGAATGAAAGGGAATATGACAGAGAAAATCCCTCCATGTCAAGTGACTCTTGTTTGGGGGAAGAAAGACAGAGTGATTACCAAAAGAAGTATGGCGTTGCTGGTAGGGGATCTGGGTGGATGTGATGTCCGGGTGTTTCCAGAGATGGGACACACGATGGTGGTGGAGGATTACGACGAGTTGCTGAAGTTATTTCAGAAGGGCGTAGCTTGCAGAAAAAGATTTTCTGGAGCAAGCGATGGGGACGCTTGCCGGACTGATTATAAATCCAAAAACAGCTCAAAAAACGAACGCACGAAATAAGGGGAATATTAGAACTATGAACACCGTCCATCGAGATATTTTTAAGGCAATCCATGAAGGAAAATGGATGACAATTGAGTACCGCAACCGGCAGGAGCAAATGACACGGTACTGGATTGGCATTCGTGATCTTAATGTTGCCCACAGAACCTTGATGGTAGAAGGACTTCATCTGGGAAAATATTCTTTAAAAGAGTATGACCGGATTTATATTGACTCGATTTTGTCCTCTCAGGTGCTGGACGGTTCCTACTGCGAGGTTAATCAAAAGCTGGTGCGGGACATTCATGAAAATCCGGGAAAGTATAAGTCTCTTTTTGACCATGTGGTGAATCTGAAGGTTTTGGATTATCTGGAGGATTGCAGCCGGATGGATACGACCGTGTATCGGAAGGATTTTGCGCTGGTACGCTATTTGGATCGGGAGAGTTTTCATGGGGAGATATATCCGCTCAGTGATGAGCAGTTTCGGCGCATCGTGCAGGAGTTTCAGAGCCGGGCAGAAAAAAGGCAGGAAATATCTGGCCAGATGACAGAAAAACAGCTGAGCATTCAACGCCTGGCGATGAACGTCATGAGTATTCATACCCCCCGGGGGCTATATGTGTTGGCTTACCGGCGGTTGGACTTGGATGTGCGGCGGCGTTGCCTGCGTGCGGATAAAGACATCACCATTTGTACGGAATTCACCGTAGGAGGTGTGAAGGAGAGCATTCGCAAGTATCTGGATGCAGAAGATTACGAACTGCTGCAGGCGTTTGAGATAAACCAGGAGCGAATCAAGGATGCGATTACCCGTTATTCATGTCGGATTTATGGGGTCGATGATATGCCTTATGTGATCGGATTGGGAATGGATTTGGTGTTAGATCTGCATCGGGAGTATAATGCGATTCTGGAAATGTACCAGCGGGAAGAGGTTCCTGTGCCGATCCGCGCATTTTTCGGAGACTTGCTGGATCGTCCCCGCAGCCGACGCATGGTTCCCATTACCCTCTTGGATCGCCGAATCAATCTGGATCAGTTGTTGGCGATCAATCATGCCATGAAATATCCGGTGGCTTATGTGCAGGGACCGCCGGGAACCGGGAAAACCAATACCATCATTAATACGATCATCACCGCATTTTTTAATGAAAAAACGTTGCTTTTTGTGGCATACAACAATCATCCGATTGACAGTGTGGTGGACAAATTGACGCATCTCAGCTATCAAGGGCAGCAAATCCCGTTTCCGGTGGCGCGGCTGGGAAATGCAGGAAAGGTGCGGGAGACACTAGCGGCGCTGGCAGAACTGTATGAACAGGTACGGTCGATTCCTGTTTATGAGCGGACACTCGACCGCAACCGGGACAGTCAAGCGGGGCAGATGCGCCAATTGTCGGAGCTTCTGCGCCGGTATGAGGATATGTTGGAGCTTAAAGAACGCCGGGAGACGATTGAGCAATTACTAGAATACAGTCGCGGCCGCAGCCGTTCTATGCAGATGTTGCCTTTTGAGACGGATCTAGGAGGCCGACAGCTGCAACAGCTAAACCGTCAGATGGCACGGTTGGGGGAGATCACAGATCGAGATGCCTGGTTGCTTTTGAATGAGGATGTGGAGGAACTGAAAAAATTTCTTTATTATGCCTCAGTCCAGTGCATCCGTCGTCTGGATGAGCCCGGCAGCCGCCGGTTGAGGGAAATTCTGTTGACAGAAAACGAGGATCAGCGTCTGGAAGCTTTTCACGAATACTTGAAAGGCGGGGAAGGGATGAAACGTTTTTTGCGGGTGTTTCCGGTGGTGGCAACTACGTGTATTTCTGCGCACCGGCTAGGAAAGCCGGAGGCGTATTTTGATATGACGGTGATGGACGAAGCCAGCCAGTGTAATACTGCGGTGGGGCTGGTGCCTGTGCTTCGTGGAAAAAATCTGATGCTAGTGGGAGATCCCCAGCAGCTGAATCCGGTGATTCTGCTGGATGAGGTGACAAATCAACGGCTCAGGAAGAAGTATGGAGTGTCAGAGGAATATGATTACCGCAAAAATTCCCTGTATAAGAGTTTTCTGGCCTGTGATTCGGTCAGCGATGAAGTGTTGTTGCGTTATCATTACCGCTGCAACCGTAAGATAATCAACTTTAACAATCAAAAATATTACAACTCCCGCCTGTTGATTCGTACCGAAAGCGAGCAGTTGCAGCCACTGGTTTATGTTAATGTCGAGGATGGCAGAACCGATCAGCGGAATGTGGCGCCGGCCGAGGTGGGGGAGATTTTGCGTTATGCCATGGAGCATAAAGACAAGTCCATCGGGGTGATCACGCCTTTTGTGAATCAGAAAAATGTGATCGAGAAGGAATTGAAAAAAAGAGGATTGGGCCATGTGGCCTGTGGCACGGTTCATGCCTTTCAAGGAGATGAAAAGGATGTGGTGCTCTTTTCCACGGCTATTACTGATGATACCTACACGGGAACTTATGAATGGTTGAAGAATAATAAGGAACTAATCAATGTGGCGACCTCCCGTGCTAGAGAGCAGTTGATTGTGTTGGCCAATGACCGGAATTTAGAGCGCCTGCATCAACAGTCTACAGAGGATGATCTCTATGATCTGGTTCGCTATGTTCGTTCTAATGGGACATCAAAGATTGCGGTGCGGGAAACTGATTCGCGGGCATTAGGAATTAAGCCTTTTTCTGCCGCCACAGAGGAGATTTTTTTGCAGACTCTCAATCATGCACTGGAAAATATCTGGTTGTCACAAAATCGTTTCTCGGTGGAGAAAGGGGTGACAGTGTCACAGGTGTTTGAGGAGAATGATAATTATGAAGAACTTTTTTATTCTGGCAAGTTTGATTTTGTGGTATATGAGCAGAACAAGGGGCAAAAACATCCGGTGTTAGCGATTGAACTGGATGGCAAAGAACATCTAGAAGAAGATGTGGTAGCGATGCGGGATAAGAAAAAACGCGAGATCTGTCAGGCGCATCAGGTAGAATTGATCCGAGTGGAGAACAGCTATGCAAGACGGTATCAGCATATTAAGGAAGTGCTAGAGGCGTATTTTAGGGTGCGACGGTAAGATAAGAAAAGATGTTTTTGTATTTTATGGGTAGACATTTGGACGAAATCTGGGTAAAATGGCATCAGACTGGATAGGATAAATGGCATTGGATGGAGAGAGAATAATGATTGATTTACATGGTCAGATTTCTTTTGCTTTTTTGAAGAAGAGCCGGTTTACCGGGAGTTTTCAGGGGATGCGTTATCTTTTGCAGAAGCAAGAGCGAGAGTCGCATGAGGGGGAAGCATCTGCAGAGACAAAGACTGTGCTGGAGGCGGTGATTTGGCCAGAGCCGTTTAATTATGAAGTGACGGAGGCGGATAAGAAGCATGGAAAAGATTTTTCCTTTTGTGAGGAAGGGCTCTGGGAGGCGATAGATTGGCTGAACAAAGAGTTTGAAGAGGGACATTTTTAGCGTATGTCTAACGATACGGAATGACAGTTCAGGAGGGTGAAGCAATGAATATCAAGCAGATTACCAATGTGTATTTTAGTCCCACGGGCAATACGAAGATGGCTGTGGAACTGATTGCCGGGCAACTTCCCTGGAAACAGGAGCGGCTGGATTTAACGAATGCCGGGCGACGGCCAGAGTATCATTTTATGGAGAATGAGGCTGTGGTTATCGGAGTGCCAGTCTATGGGGGACGAGTGCCAGCGACGGCCACGGAACGGCTAAAAAAGCTTCATGGTCGAAAAACGGCAGCCGTATTGGTGGTCACATATGGGAATCGTGCTTATGAGGATGCACTTCTGGAACTGAAGTTGATTCTGTTAAGACAGGGTTTTTGTCCACTGGCGGCGGCTGCCGTGCCGGCGGAGCACAATATTGTGCGTAAGATTGCGTCAGGACGGCCGGATAAGGTGGATCGCAAGCGGTTAAGGCAATTTGGCAGGGAACTGGGGCGGCGGTTTTGGGAGTTGTCTAGCAATTATCGAATCGGAGATTTAAAGGTGCCAGGGCATAGACCATTTCGGAAGTTCCATGGAGTGCCTTTTACGATCAAGGTGGGTTCCTCCTGCAAAAAATGTGGTGCTTGTATCCGAAAGTGTCCAGTACAGGCAATCTCGCGGACAGACCCGCGAATTACGGACACAGAGCGTTGCATTGCCTGCATGCGCTGCGTGAAACAATGTCCGTCGGGAGCGCGCAAAATCAATGCAATGATGTTATTGGCAGTGACGCAAAGACTGAAAAAAGTCTGTAAAGAGCGAAAAGAAGCAGAGTTTTTTATTTCATAGGGAGTATGAGAGAATGGCGAAGATACGGAAACATTTTTATTTTTCCGGCCGTGTGCAGGGGGTGGGGTTTCGGTTTCAGGCATGTCGAATCGCGCAGGGGCTGGGGCTTACGGGATATGTGCAGAATCTTTGGGATGGCCGGGTAGAACTGGAGGCACAGGGCGAGGAGCGTGTGATCTGGGATTTGGTATCGATGCTTCACAAGCAGCCCTATATTCGGATCGAAGATATGGAAACAGCGGATATGGATCTGAAGGAGGAGCGAGGGTTTCAGATGGCAAACTGAGAGTCGAAGTTCCCGTTACTAGAAGGATGGCAATGGAGAAGAGGAGGATTATACCAATGACACAAAGAGAAGTGCTTGAGCAGGCGAGAACCTGTCTGGGACCATATTGCAACGGTTGTGAGATTTGCAACGGGCGCGCTTGCAGGAATCAGATTCCGGGACCAGGGGCAAAGGGGGCGGGAGACACAGCCATTCGCAATTATGATAAATGGAAAGAAATTCGTGTATTGATGGATACAATTTGCGAGAATCGGCCTGTGGATACCCGTTGTCATTTGTTTGGCCAGGAATTTGCCTATCCGTTTTTTGCCGGTCCGGTAGGGGCGGTAAAGCTGCATTATGGGGAAAAATACGGGGACAGGCAATACAATGAGATTCTGGTTGCCGCTTGTGCGAAGGCCGGCATTGCTGCTTTTACCGGGGATGGAACCGATCCGGAGGTGATGCAGGCGGCGACATCCGTCATTAAAGCGGAGGGTGGGCGGGGAGTTCCCACGATAAAGCCCTGGAATTTGGATACTATCCGAGAGAAGTTAAAGCAGGTGAGAGAGTCTCAAACCTTTGCCGTTGCCATGGATATTGATGCTGCTGGTTTGCCCTTTTTAAAGAACATGACCCCGCCAGCAGGAAGCAAGACCACAGAGGAATTGTCACAGATCATCCAGGAGGCGGGGTTGCCCTTTATTGTCAAGGGGATCCTGACAGTCAGAGGTGCTTTGAAAGCGAAAGAAGCTGGAGCCGCCGCTGTCGTGGTATCCAACCATGGCGGACGGGTACTGGATCAATGTCCGGCGACAGCAGAAGTACTGCCAGCGATTGCAAAAGCGGTGGGGGATACGATGACGGTACTGGTAGACGGAGGCATCCGCAGCGGTACGGATATTTTTAAGGCGCTGGCATTGGGGGCAGATGGAGTTCTGATTGGTCGTCCTTTTGTAACTGCGGTCTACGGCGGGGCACAAGAGGGCGTGAACGAGCTGATTACCCGTTTGGGCACAGAACTTAAGGATACCATGGCTATGTGCGGAGCTCATACACTGGCAGAGATCACCCCGGATATGATTTGGCGGTAAATTCTGCCTTTTGACGGATCAGTGATAGCTTTTGTCAATTTTCATCTCCACCTCCACCTCTTCTACGATCCCGTTATCGTCAAGATCGAAACGATAGGTGTATTTTCCGTCTTTATAGGACAGATAATCGTCATCCTCCGAAAGCGCTTTGAATTGTGTCATGGTCTCTTTGACGCCATTTGCATCCATCCCAAAGTAATTGACGCCATTGACCAGCACATTATCCTCTGCCCAGTGGCTTGATTCTGAATCTTCTGTGTGCATGGTGAAAGAAAGCTTGTAAATTGTGGCAAAAGTAACCACCTCTTCCTCCCTCCCGGGATTGTATACATATAGATAGGCGTAGGAACTGCCATCTTTTTTCAGGGACATAAACGTAGATAACCAGCTTTTGCCCGGCATCTTTCCTATGGGGAGCCCTTCCCCTGGAATCGTCATCTCAAATTCCGTCAGAGGGAATACGTTTGCCCCTGTATCACCTAAAATGACTTCCTTCCCTGCCACAGTCAGTATCGGTGCAGTCCCACCGCCAGAAGAACACGCACACAAACTTAGTGTCATCATCGTCGCAAGGATGAGCCTGGTAAGTCCTTTTTTCATTTGTCTCATTTTCTATAACCTCCTGTTAAACGTTCTGCTGTTTTCCCCTGCAAAGCAGCGGGAAAGACTTTTTTTATTATACGGGAAAAGTTAGGTTCTGTATAGAGTGATTTCCTAGATCGATGTCAAAATCATTACTTTTTATGCTGGAGGATTTATTTTGTGAGGAATGGTATTTATTTAAGTAGTGATAAAAGGTACGGCCAGGAAGAGGGGAGAAAAGCAACGGGAAATCGTCTGCTCCTTTTTCCAGTTTCGAGATTAAGAATTCCTAAAACCCCTGACTTTTGCTAAAAGCGAAACGAAAATATACAAACTCGCTCCGCTCGGACAGTGTATATTTTCGTTTCAACGCTCAATTCAGGGATTTAAGGACTTCTAAATCTCTGCAAAGTCAAAATTCCGCAGATGATTTCCCGTTGCTTTCCTCCCCTCTTCCTGGGCTGCTTTTCTCGGTTTTTTATTTAAATGACATTGGGAAATTATCTGCTCTTTTTTTGTTTCGAGATTAAGAATTTCTAAAATTACGGATTTTTGCTAAAAGCGAAAGTCAGGGATTTAAGGACTTCTAAATCTCTGCAAAGTCAAAATTCCGCAGATGATTTCCCGCTGCTTTTCTCCCCTCTTCCTGGGCTGCTTTTCTCGGTTCCTCATCTTAATTGATATTGTATTTGGCAATATTTTTTTTGGCTTGCCCATAACCAGAGGGAATCCCTCACATTCCTTTTATTTAGTTGACAAACGGCACCAGGATTGCTATGATTATATGAACGTGAGAGAAAGGGTGAAATACCATGGATAGGATCGTTTTATCATTGCTGGTGGATAATACCGCCGGTGTTTTGAGCCGGGTGGCGGGGTTGTTCAGCCGCCGGGGCTACAATATCGAGAGTCTGACCGTTGGTGTGACTGCGGATGAGCGGTATTCCCGGATGACTGTGGTATCGCTGGGCGATCAGGAGATTCTGGAGCAGATAGAGAAGCAATTGCGCAAGCTGGAGGATGTCCGGGACATCAAGGAGCTGCGACCGGGACAATCGGTCTATCGGGAGCTGATTATGGTCAAGGTCAAGGCAAATGCCAGTGAACGGCAGGCGATCGGCGCGATCTCCGATATTTTCCGGGCGACCATTGTGGATGTGGGCAAGGATTCGCTGACAGTCATGTTGACTGGCGATCAGTCGAAGCTGGATGCGTTGATCAATCTGTTGGAG
>Ga0137306_101464_pt1 | contig 23825 bp, 21 predicted proteins | sample Inofroosms_March_FD_97187 | JGI IMG/M metagenome (GOLD analysis project Ga0137306, IMG submission 97187) | Mouse cecal microbial communities from Vienna, Austria - N-Acetylneuraminic and N-Acetylglucosamine D2O microcosms_March | ecosystem: Host-associated > Mammals > Digestive system > Large...
CCCGTAGGAGTTTGGGCCGTGTCTCAGTCCCAATGTGGCCGTTCACCCTCTCAGGCCGGCTACTGATCGTCGCCTTGGTGGGCCGTTACCCCTCCAACCAGCTAATCAGACGCGGGTCCATCCTGTACCACCGGAGTTTTTCACACTGTACCATGCGGTACTGTGCGCTTATGCGGTTTTAGCACCTATTTCTAAGTGTTATCCCCCTGTACAGGGCAGGTTACCCACGCGTTACTCACCCGTCCGCCACTAAGATAAACAGGAATCGACCGAAATCTCTTCACCGTTTATCTCCGTTCGACTTGCATGTGTTAAGCACGCCGCCAGCGTTCATCCTGAGCCAGGATCAAACTCTCGAATTTAAGTTTTAAAGATTGCGGCACATTTTTGGAAAATGCCGTCCGTCATGCTCGCATGTAAGGACGGGGTTTTCTGAAAATGTATCAGCCATTGGAAGTTAGCGAGTGAACTTCGTTCACGAGCTGGATTCCAATCCCGCAATCGGCCGTCTTTCAACAGCCTTTCTTCGTCTGTCCCGGTCATAAAAAACACTTGGCTTTTTTTAACCGTTATTTACTGTTCTTGGTTTGTGTTCTCAAAAACACTTCTTCTCTGAAAAATTTTTCTCTTGGAATTTTTCAGGGTTGCATTGCTGTTTATTTGTCAAGGTCCTGTTCGATTTCTTTTTAGAGCATTCATCATGAAAGCTCTAAAGAAAACCGTTTTTTAGCCGCATGCTTCTCACACGCGGCTCATTTATATTATCATTTCGATATTTGATTGTCAACTACTTTTTTGGGATTTTTTGAAAAATTTTCTAATGGTAATTTTTACTAATCAACCAATAGTTATTTCAGACAATCCAACCACCAAATAATGTGGTCATCAAATGCCCTATCAAATTATGCAAATAGAGAAAATTTAAAAATGTACTCCCCTGAATCGAAGCAGCTGCATCCATTCCCAAAAAACTCCCCTCATTTACCTGAATTAAATAAAGAATGAGCCATACCGCCAAAAATCCTTCGATAATTCCCAAAAGCAATCCCGAAAGTTTATTTATACCATGAACCAGGGGTAATTTTGTTAAAAGCTGCAGCATCCCGATAAGCCATTTGAATGCTAACGTTCCCAACAGGTAAATCAGAAGTATTACCACAATTCTGGCAAGAATATGTTCCCCCTGGAAAATTGTCCATCGAAACAAAAACCCCAGAACCCAGTCTTTCATCAGAAAAAACACAATCAGGGATATCATTCCCGATACAATGGGCACCAACATTTTTACAAAACCCACTCGATGCCCGTAGGCGCCCAGACCCAATATAATTATAAAACTACTTATCAACAATATATTCATTATTTCAACTTAATCGTTTCTAATCCTTCGTTTCTTACAACAATAAATTTGGTCTTGCTTTTTGTAGGAATAACCGCCCGGATATTTCCGCCCAAATCGCCGTTGTATTTCTCCAGGCCTTTTTTATTCCATATATAAACATTTGCTTCATTATATATTATGATATTTCCGTTATGAAGGACAATATTGCTGTATTCCAAGTCAAATGTCTGGGATAAGACCAATTCCGCACTTAAGTTATAAACGTCCAGGCGGTATCTATCCTCTCCCTCATCATTCCGGTATACCAACGCCACCGAAGAGTCTCCCCAGAAAACACTTTCTACATTTTCTTCTATTTCTGTTTCAGCCCTTAATTCGGGGATTTGTTTTCCACTGAATACAAGAAGGCGGTTTTCTCCCACGGCAACTGCCACGTCATTGTTAAAGTACTGCAGAAACGGGATAATCATGTCATCATAATCATAACCGCTTACCACTTTATCAACTACATTCTGCCCAACGTCTCCGAAATTGTAAAATGCAATGCTGGTTTTAATTCCGTTTCCCTCGGCCTTTAAATAAGAAACAGCCATTTTCTGATTATCGGCTGACATACTTGTGTTTACGGGAAATCCCGTCTGATTCATGGATGTCCGCTCGGAAACAATGTTATTTCCCGCAGAATCATATATTTCAATCCATATAACGTTACTGCCGTCTAACATGGCCGTAACAATTCCTTTTTCCGAAATCTTTAGATTGGTAATGACCATATTGGTATTAATCTGGCCACTGGGACCCGAAGCATTCATCACGTATATAGTGTTCCCTTTATAATCTCCCACAACAACATATTCGCCGGCCACATCAACAATGGGATCCTGCATTTCATAGGTCTGGTTCCACAACTGCTCCCCGCTGCCGTTATAGGCAGAAATACCGTCCCGGCTGTAACTTAAAAGGTTGCCGTTATATGCCTGAATTACACTGTCTGACGAACCAATGGCGCCGGCCGACTTCGTTACCCGATAATCCGTATAGACCTTATTTTCAATTTGAACCCGTACTACAGCTATTACGGTAATTACCAAAACAGCGCAAAGAATAACGCGGTATATTTTTGTCAGACGATGCTTTAGTATCTTTTCACGAAATGTGAGTTTTTCTCCCTGCATGGCAAATCTCCTTCGTAACAACAAAGTCATTGTACCATATTTCATTTTTTTATGGAAGAACGATGTTCACTCCGTATTGAATCGAGTTTTTATCCACGATATTGTTTGCCTGACAGATTTGGTCAATCATGGATTCATTCCCGTAAAATTTCATGCTGATTTTGGCAAGGGTATCTCCCTTTTCTATGCAGTAAATTCCCGGAACCGCAATGCCCTCCTGGGCTTCTATGACCGGATCAGTGTTTTCCCCGACAGTTTCCGTCTCCGGTTTTACCGGCTCTGATACCGGGTTGCTGTCTTCCACACCGGCGGCTAATAAAGTTTCTTCATTCACTATATTTTCTGTGCTGTTTTCCGATACCGCCGGATTGCTCTCTCCTGCATCTGCTTCAGCCGGTTCTCCTTCTTGGGGGTTCTCTACAGGTATGGCGTTTGTCAATGCCAGTTCTTCTCCCGCCTGCCCGTTTATGTCCACATTTGCTAAAGCTGCATCCTGGGTTACCACTTCAACCGTTCCGGCCTCTACGCTCTTCTCCTCCTCCGTCATCTGGGCAGATATGTCGTGAAGAACCTTTTCCATGTCCTGCATCTTTTCATAATTATTCATCATGGTAACACCGATAATCGTTACGATTAAAAGCATTGCGACGCTTGTCCCATAAAGCACTCCCATGGTCTGCTTTCTGTGAATTTCCTCTTTTTTCTCCTGAACGATCCCGCGGAATTTCTTTGTGGCTTTATCGACTTCTTTTTTTACTTCTTCCGATTCATCCTGTTTAATGGTAATCATATAGTTCTGCATGGCTTCATTCTGTTCATAATATATAAAATAGCCCGGCTGCAGTTTCATGTGTCCTTTTTCGAATAAATACAGATTTTCAATTCTCTCTGATACGGAATATTCCATAAAGATCTGTTGATCTTCCCTGAAAAACTGTTTATGTGTATTTACAACCGCAGCACCGACAAACTCTGATATATCATACCGCAGGTAAATCCATCCAAGCACCATGGAATCCTTAAAAAAGTGTCCCGATTTCTCATTGACCTCTTTCCATACGTCCTCTTTAAAAACAGTTCTTTCCCCTTCCATATCCCCGGAGCACTCCGCCAGAATCGCCCCATTTACAAAGAGAAGCGTCTCACTATTCTCAACCTGCTTGTCCCCGTATAGAATCAACGCTTTGGGTTTGTCATCCCTGGTGGAAATCTGTTTCATGAACGTAGTAATATAATCTTCTATGTATACCTTTGTCTTTCCTTTTACCACGCCTATCTGCCTGACGTTTTTAGGAATTTCCCGTTTGCATACCGTAGAACCGCCCTCTTTTACAATTTCTATCACACGATTACCCTCTTTCCTGCTTCGTTAACACTTTTATAACACAGAGGGCCTCTCGGATTTTATCATTTTATGTCAGCAAGTCCGGCAATTCTTTCGACCCAAAAGCCAACAAAAAAAGACCATTCCAAAAAAATGGTCCTTTTCTTTTTTATTTTTTCTTTTATGCCCTGATTCTTTCGTCCTTTGCTGTCATATTCCATCGAAAGAAAAAAACATGAATCCTGCTATTCATCATATTCTTTTTTGAATAGTCTTTTTAAGGAATCCAGAATAATCCATACGCCTGCAATTCCAAATATCGCCACGAACACATACAGCATAGTTCTGCTTGTGCCGGATGCGGTTCCCATATCGGAAATGATAGTATAGGCATAGTATAAAATCAGGCCGCCGATTACCGTTCTTAAATACAGGCCGTTTCGTGTTGATACCATGCCACGACCGCCTTTTTTTCCGCTGCCGGCATTTTCCGCTTCTATGGATTCATTATTTTCTGCAAGGCTTTCTTCCACGCCGGAATTTCCTTCTTTGTCTGTTTCCCTGACTTCTAACTCAGGATTTTTATTTTCTTCCATAAATTACCACCTTATGCAAATTTGTGAATTGCCGTAAACGCATTTTCAGATGCTAAAATCATCAAATCTTTGCCTTATACAAATTTGTAAATTGTTGTAGAATGGAAGGGTTTGTCCGGTTCTACAACGGGCTTTGCAAAATTGGAGTCATTGGCGCTGTTAGGGAAATACTGGGTTTCCAAGGCAATTCCACAACGCCTTTTATACTGTGCGCCGCCTTTGCCCATATGTTCTCCCACACAGTTAGCAGAGTATACCTGAATTCCCGGCATATCTGTATAAACCTCCATGGTACGCCCTGTCTCTTCATCAGAAAGAACAGCTGCTTTTCTCAGTTCGCCCGGATTTCCATCAATAACAAAGTTGTGGTCATAGCCCCCTACCAGAACCATCTGAGAAAAATCGCTTTCAATTCTGTCCCCGATCGCCACAGGAGTTGTAAAATCAAGAGGCGTTCCCGCCACATCAGCCAATTTTCCTGTCGGAATGGCGCCTTTTACAATTTCTGTATATTTAGAACAATTCAGCCACAAAACCTCATCCAGAACACTGCCGTTATCATGTCCTTTTAAGTTAAAATAGGAATGGTTGGTAGGATTGTAAATGGTTTTCTTATCGGTTTTGGCATCGTAATCAATGCGCAGCCCGTTATCGTCCGTTACCGTATAAGTAACTGCAAATTCTCTGTTTCCGGGAAGCCCCAGCTCCCCATCCTCAGCAGACAGCGTAAAAGTCACATTGTTTGCCCCTTCATCCACAACCGCTTTAAAATACTGTTTGTGGAAAGCCTTATCAAAATGAGTATGCAGGTTATTTTTCCCGTCATTGACATCCAGTTCACAGGTAACGCCGTCCAGAACGAACCTTGCATCCGCCGTCCTGTTGGCAATAGGTCCTACAAATGCGCCAAAAAAATTACCGTTACCGAAATATTCATCCAGATTGTCATAGCCCAAATTCACATCTGCGACATTTCCTTCTTTGTCGGGTACAAAAAGATTTACAAGAATGGCCCCGTAATTCATTACATCCGCCTGAAGCCCTTTCTCATTGGAAATAGAATACAGGGTAACCGGCCTTCCATCCGGCATCTTTCCGAATACTTTTTCTTTTACCAAATTATTGTTTCCTCCCTTTTCTCATTATGTTCTTCTATCATATTACATTATTACATTCATTATATTTTCTACTGCTTTTTCTATTAGTATCCTTCATGCATTACTAAGTTATCACAACAATTTTTATGATTTCCTGCCACCACTGCCAAAGCTTCCGCTATAACTCTATTCTGCCCTCCAAAGCCCGAAGAAGGGTTACTTCATCAATATACTCCAAATCGCCGCCCACAGGGACGCCGCTGGCAATTCTCGTTACCTTAATGCCCGTAGGCTTAATCAGCTTGCTGATATACATTGCCGTAGTTTCTCCCTCAAGGCTGGAGTTGGTAGCAATAATAACTTCCGTTACTTCATCTGTCTGCAGACGCTGCATCAGTTCTTTCAATCTGATATCTCCCGGTCCGATTCCCAGCATCGGAGAAATAGCCCCGTGGAGCACATGATAAACTCCGCCAAATTTGCCGGTTTTTTCATAGGCTGCCAAGTCTCTGGAATTTTCCACCACCATAATCGTATGCTTGTCCCTCTTAGGGGAAGCACAAATAGGGCAGACTTCCTGATCCGTCAAAGTACAGCAGACAGAACAATAGCGCACCTTTTCCTTTGCCTCCACTATGGTATCCGCCAGCCGCTTTACCTGTTCTTTTGGCTGGTTGACCAGATAGAAAGCCAGCCTTTGGGCCGACTTACTGCCGATTCCGGGCAGGGAAGATAACTCTTCAATTAACCGGTTGATATAGCCACTATATAAATCCATTAGAATGGAAATCCTCCCAGACCGCCGGTCATTTTATTCATAATTGCCGCATTTGCTTCTTCTGCCATACGCAGAGCTTCATTTACCGCCGCCATGATCATATCCTGAAGCATTTCTGTTTCATCAGGGTCAACGGCGTCCTTATCAATTACTACCTTCGTTACTTCTTTTTTGCCCGTAACAGTTACTTCCACCGCACCGCCGCCGGCTTTTGCCGTAAATTCCTTCTCCTCCAGTTCCTTCTGGCTTTCCTCCATTTGACGCTGCATCCTCTGTGCCTGCTTCATCAGATTGTTCATGTTTCCGGGCATTCCTCCGGGAAATCCACTACGCTTTGCCATTTTTTATTAGTCCTCCTCTTCTATATCCATCATAATAATCTTGGATAGATCAATATTATTTGTCTCAAAATCCTCATTTTGCCCATAGGTCCTAAAATCGGGCACAACCTCTTTACCTATGGCATTGCTAAGAAGCAGCGCCACCTGTTCCTGATGCTCAGGAAATTTCAAAAAGTAATCCGAATAGGTTCCTTCCACCAGATAAATCTGTAAGTGGTTGTCATTACCAAGGCTGAGCCTTGCAGTCTTTAAATAAGCCTTCATCGGATTGGGACAATCATTTAAGATGACTGCCCAGCGCTTGACAATCTGTTCTACATCCGCGGGAATCGCCGAAGGCAGCTTTGGTCTGCTTACCGCCGTATCCAAAGCTCCTGCCGTTTGGATTGCTTTTCCCTCTCCGCCTGCTGTGCTTACAGGCGCTGCTACAAGGCCTTTTTCGATTTTGTGCTCCAGAGTGCGGATTCTCTCCAGCACAGATTCCTGGTCCTTTTCCATGGCAGGACGGCATGATTTGATCATGGTCATTTCTATCATGACCCTTTTTGCAGCCGCATATCGAATCTGTCCGGAAAGCTCCGAAAAAATCCGGATAAAACGCATAATGGTATTCTGCTCCGCCATATCCGCCTCTTCCTTTAAAAGCTTGAGATGGTCGGAAGAAACATCCAGCACATCTTCCACATCATCACAGCTTTTTACAAGAAGAAGATTTCGAAGATACCACGTATAGTCGCTGACAAACTGGGTCAGCTCCCTTCCCTGCATGACAATCTCTTCCAACAGGCTGATGCAGCTTAACACATCCTGTTCCAACATATATCTTAAAAGGCGGCTGAACACTTCATTATCCACAGCGCCCAGCACATCCAGTACCATATCGTAGGTCAGTTCCTTTCCGAAATGAAAGGCAATACACTGATCCAAAAGGCTTAAAGCATCCCTTAAGGAACCGTCTGCCGTTTTTGCAATATAGCGCAGGGCTTTTGGTTCCACCTGAATCTGCTCTTTTTCCATTAGCTCCGAAAGCCTGCCGGCAATGGTATCAATATCGATTCTTTTGAAATCATATCTTTGGCAACGGGATAGAATCGTGATAGGAATTTTGTGAACCTCTGTTGTGGCCAGAATAAAAATAACATACTCCGGCGGTTCTTCCAGAGTTTTCAACAGTGCATTAAATGCACCGATAGATAGCATATGGACCTCGTCGATGATATATACCTTATACTTTCCCTCCGCAGGAGAATAAGAGACTTCATCCACGATTTCACGGATATTGTCCACGCCGTTATTGGACGCCGCGTCAATTTCGATAACATTCATACTCGCCCCCGATGCAATGGTCTTACAGCTCTTACATTGACCACAGGGACTTCCGTCTGCGGGACTTTCACAATTTACCGCCTTAGCAAAAATCTTTGCTATGGTAGTCTTGCCCGTTCCCCTTGTACCGCAAAAGAGGTAAGCATGCCCTATCCTGTCTGCCGTTATTTGATTTTTTAATGTTTCTACTATGTGCTCCTGTCCCTTTACGTCGTCAAACTCCGCAGGACGGAACTTACGATACAGCGCCTGATAAGACATGCCTTCACTCTTTCTGTTTTATTCCTGCCTGCAGAACCGATTAAGGTACTGTCCACAGGTCAGTGTTTTTCAATTACTTTTAATCTCCGAAGCTGATACCCAGCATCTTGGCTTCTTTGATAATGGATGCATCAGGGGAAACATATTTCAGTTTTCCTGCTACGTCTTCCAGCGGGACTTTGATGATTTCACGGTTTTTAATCCCAACCATGAAGCCGTATTCCCCCTTCATGATCAGCTTTCCTGCTTCAGAGCCAAGTCTGGAAGCGAATACACGATCATAAGGACAAGGGCTTCCGCCTCTTTGTGTATGTCCCGGAACCGTTACGCGCACTTCGTATTTGGACTTTTTCTGTATCTTATCCGCAATTTCATAAGAAACGGAAGGATAAGTATAGTTTTTCATTTTTTCTTTGTATTCTTTTTTGGATAAGGCTGCGTCTTCCTTGGAAATCGCACCTTCCGCAACTGCAAGGATGGTAAACTTGCTGCCTCCTTTGTGGCGCTCTTCAATTGCTTCAACCACTTTGTCAATATCATAAGGAATTTCCGGAATTAAAATGATGTCCGCACCGCCTGCCATGCCTGCGTTTAATGTAAGCCAGCCCACCTTATGTCCCATAACTTCAACAATAAATACACGGCCATGGGATGCTGCTGTTGTGTGAATGCAGTCAATGGCATCTGTGGCAATATTTACAGCGCTCTGGAAGCCAAAAGTCATATCCGTTCCGTAAAGGTCATTGTCGATGGTCTTTGGAAGAGTCACTACATTCAGCCCTTCTTCCCGTAACAGATTCGCTGTTTTATGTGTTCCGTTTCCACCTAAAATAACGAGGCAGTCCAGCTTCAGCTTGTAGTAATTCTGCTTCATCGCCTCTACCTTATCAAGGCCGTTTTCATCCGGGTCCTTGATGGTTTTGAAGGGTGTACGGCTGCTGCCCAGAATAGTGCCTCCCTTTGTAAGGATTCCTGAGAAATCTTTGCTTGTAAGCATACGGAAGTCTCCGTAAATTAATCCCCGGTACCCGTCTATGAAGCCGTAAATTTCCACTTCGCTTCCCGAATGAGACACGCTTTTTACCACGCCTCTCATGGCAGCATTTAACGCCTGACAGTCTCCGCCGCTAGTCAACATACCGATTCTTTTCATTACCTTTGTCCTCCTTATATATTTTACTTTTTACCCGAAGGTTTTTAAAACCCCAAATTCATAATTTATTATATATTATTTTATTCTTTATCTCAACTTAAACTTAAGTAATTGACGGGAATCCTTTTTCCATTTATAATAAATTCGTTGTCAAAGATTTAAGGAGACGTATCGAAGTGGTCATAACGGGGCTGACTCGAAATCAGTTTGCCGGTTTTGCCGGCACGCGGGTTCGAATCCCGCCGTCTCCGCTAAATATTTTATTCAAAAAGAATCCCCCGAAGCTTCTTATCACATAAAAGCTTTGGGGGATTCTTATATTCTGCCATTCATTTCTAGTACACAATCCGGTCTCTTCCCGCTTCTTTTCCCTGATAAAGCTTTTTGTCCGCTTCCTTCAGGGTAGCTTCCGCATCGCCGGAAAAGTCATATTCAGCCAAACCGAAGGTCATGGTAACCCCTACTTCGTATCCGCCCTTTTCGATCCGCATGGCTTTTATTTTTCTTTTAACAGCTTCCAAACAAACGCATGCTTCATCTCCGTTACATGAGGGAAACAAGAGCAGGAATTCTTCTCCGCCCCATCTGGCAGCCAGATTTCTTCCTGTCATCTCCTCTTTGAATATTCCGGCAATTCCCTTTAAAACCTCGTCTCCGAAATCATGCCCATAGGTATCGTTGACCTTCTTAAAAAAATCAATGTCACAAATACACAGACTGAAGCTTTTGGCATCATCCGCACTCATAATAAGCCGGTCCAGATAGTCCCTTGCCCCTCTTCTGTTGCACAATCCCGTAAGGGTATCCGTATTTGCCTGCTTTTGAAGCTGCATATTATAATCAACCAGTTTACCCTCTAATTCCTGGGAATCCCTGCTGAAAATATAGGCAATAACGGAAATACACCAGAAAATCGCAATGGTATTGATCGACTGCAGAATTTCATTTTCCGCATTCAAAAGAATTATTGCCGGAGTCCGCTTGTAATAAATATGAAAAAGAATGAGTCTGAGCGCACAAAGCACTGCAGCATAGACGAACTTTTCCTTATGTCTTTTATAGCTTGAGAAGAAATACAAAAGAAGCATGACCATGAGGAAATGCTGTACGCCGATATTCCATCCGAAAAGCCGGAGATTTACGATAATAAAAGCCAACATTCCGATATTGAACATCCATAGCACGGTAAACGTCCGAAACTGGTATGTACAGGCCAGAAACGCCACAAAAGCAGCCAGAAAAGAAAGAAAAAATACGGCGCTTCCCAAATCGCTTATCACTTTCCCTACGGAAATATTTAAAGAAAAATATAGAATAATAGAAATGAGAATGATTCTGATGACTACAATCGTCTTTTTAGACTCATTTTTTGCTTTTGTATCCTTTGTAATAAATGATACAACATTGGCAAAAATGTTCCCTTTATTCAAAAATCCGTCTCCCTCCCACTTTATTTTTAAAAGTCAAACTCTTTCCCGTTTATCTTACACCTTTTTTTGATATCGTGCAATGAAAAGGGAGACGGATTTTATTGGATGTTTACTGAATCATTTTTATTGGTTTCGTTAAGCTTTTATTGCTCTGTATTTACCGTGGTTCTAAAGAGCGCTCTCTCTTCCAGAATTTCCCGAACGCTTCTTCCGCCGGTATCTTTGCCATAGAAATATCCTTTGATATCGTCCATATACTCATCATAATCAAAGATATAAATGTAAACCGTGGAAATGTCATGTCCGGAAATCGCCAGTTCATCGGCATTTGAACTACCAAAGTCAATCTTCTCCCCATTCTTATCCAGCGCTACCGCAAAAATCATTCGATCGGCCGGCTCTATTGGATTCAAGGTCATCTCCACAGGAGAAAGCTCAATACTTTCCATACCGATTCCTTCTTCGTTTACCTCATTGATGGCAATCGTTTTTACATTGGCAGCACTCTGGTTAACAGTCAGTGCATATTCCCAGCTGCCTTCTTCAAACCAGTTTTCGAAAGAATTGGGGAAAGCGTACCATTCCGCAGGCAGGCTCTTCATATATGCCTCCCACTCCTCATCGCTCATCTGCTCCAGCTCTTCCTGGCTCTTCGTTCCCATTTCCTCAGGCTTTATTGGCTCCGCAAGGTATCCTACCACAGTATTGATCTGCAGATTCATTCCAAAAGTTTCAGGGATTTCATATTTATCAAACCATTTGTCGTAAACCTCCGCATCTACTACGGGAAGCGGCTCGTTATTTGCTTCTGCTTCTTTTACCATTTCCTCATATCTTCTGCTGTCTACATTAATGTCTGAATAATCAATACGCATAATACCGATAAAAGTATGGGAATCTTCGAATTTTCCTTCCACGGTTCTAAGGCAACCCTCTTTTTTATCATCGCGGAAGGAATAGCTTTCTACGGTTTCTACCTGCAGTATCTGCGGTCCATTTTCCCCGAATCTTTCCATCTTCGGGAATTCCTGCTCATTTTCTACACATACTCCTATGAAAATTGCCTGATTTGATGCATAGATATCCGTCAGTGTAATGGTCAGATCTCCCACCTTCTGCCTGTAAGGAGATTCTTCTTCCATGCCAGAAGCATTGCCTGCATCCTGACCGCCATTCTCTAACGACTTACCGGAATACAGGGACGTTGCCTCTTCTTGTGGCACCTGTCCGAAGGGAAATACATCCTGCACCCTGGTAAACAAATCTCCTATAAAAGGAATTTTTTCCGCCAATGCCGGATTGACGGCACAGAAGGTAAATGCCACTACAACTGCTGCCGCTACTGTGGAAATCCCTGTCATTACCCTTTTTAAGGTCCTTGTTTTTCCCTTTCTACCGCCTTTTTTGCGGCTTCCCTTCATCTGTCTGATCCTGGCATATGCCTCTTCCATTTTATCATCTATCATCCTGCTTTCTTCCAGATTCCTGCCTAAAATATTGATAAGATCCTGCTCAAAAATATCCTGGTTCATAGTATCCTCCTCCTAAACGATCTGCATCTCTATACGAAGCTGTTCCTTGCCCCGATGGATGCGGCTTTTTACGGTATTTTCCTTGATATGGAGAATTTCGGAAATTTCCCTGGTAGTAAACTGCTCTCCAAAATACAGCTGAAAAATTATCCGGCTGTCCTCCGGCAGGCCTTTTATCATTTCTTTAAACTCCAGATCGCTGTCAGAATTTTCATAAACCCCGGTGTCATACTCTCCGTTTATGCTGACAATCTTTTGCTTCTGGCGGTATATCCTGGTACAATTGTTAATCAAAATTCGCACCAGCCATGTTTTAAAATACTCAGCTTTCTGTAAATCCCCCATGTGTTCAAAGGCATCCAGAATGGTATCCTGTATGGCATCCGCCACATCCTCCTCATTTTGGAGATAACCGTATGCGACCCGCCGCAGGGTCATTTTATTTTCCTCCATCAGCGCAATAAAGGCTTCTGTATCTCCTCGCTGCGCTTTCTTCACTAATATGCTCATTTTGTATCCTCCGTATCAAAACCCGGCCGGGATTTTTAATAGTTGAAGTACTTACAATCTACACTTATTAGATAAATTTCCTGATTGTTTGGTTGCATAAAACTAAATTTTAATGAAAAAACTTTCAAGCAGGAAAAATAAAAGGAGCCCCGTACCGATTATCCGGCATGGCGGCTCCTTTTATTTTTAAACTATATCTCTACATCCTTTTTATAATCAACACCCGGCATCCTGAAACCGAACATCCGGAAAAAGTCGTCCCAATATCCCTTAATATCGCACAATTCTTCTACGTTTTCTGTGGATACCTCATCCCAGACTTTCATAATGGCCTCCTGGACCTCGGGTTTCATTTCCCAGTCGTCAAGACGGATTCTGCCTTCTTCGTCCACAGGTACTTCCTCTGTTGCAAGTTTTTCCGTAAACAATCTTACCATCTGCTCGATACAGCCCTCATGAAGCTTTTGCTCTTTCATGACCCTGTACATGATGGACAGGTAAAGAGGCACTGCCGGAATGGCGGAGCTGGATTGTGTTACCACCGCTTTATTGACAGATACATATGCCTTTACATCGGCATACTTTCCGTTAATTCTATTTGAGGTTTCCAAAACATGCTTTTTTGCCTGACCAATAGTCCCACTGAAATATATGGGATAGGTCAGCTCCGGCCCTATGTATGAGTAAGCAATGGTTAACGCATCCTTTTCTAAAGCATCCGCTTCCTTCAATGCGTCAATCCAGAGCTCCCAGTCTTCTCCTCCCATAACCTTGACGGTTCCTTCTATTTCCTCTTGCGTAGCAGGCTCCAACGTGGCCGTAATGACTTCATTATTGTTCAAGTTTAATGATTTGGTCGTAAATTCCTCATCCACGGTCTTTAATACCGATGTATAACTGTTTCCGTCAGATGCGGTTCTTCGGGGAGCCGCAAGGGAATAAATGACCAAATCCACTTTTCCCAAATCTTTTTTGATCGTTTCAATGACTTCTTTCTTGGTTTCATCGGAAAATGCATCCCCGTTAACGGATTTGGAATACAGCCCTGCCTCTTTTGCCATTTTATCGAAAGCCTGCGTATTATACCAGCCTGCGGTTGCCGTTCTTTTGCCTGCTGCCGGACGTTCAAACATAACGCCAATGGTATCCGCCTTACAGGTAAAGGCCGCAGCAATACGGCTGGCAAGGCCGTAACCTGTGGATGCGCCGATTATTAGCACCTTCTTCCATGTTTTCTCTTTATCAGCAGCAAATGACTCTCCCGCCTTTTTCGCATATTCTATCTGTTCCTCCACATTTTTGCAGCAGCCTGTGGGATGGGCTGTTGTACAAATAAATCCTTTGGATTTAGGCTCTACTATCATAAAAATTCCTCCTGAATATCTTTCAAAGCTCTTCGCACTTAATTACTGCCGGCGTCTGCCATGTCCATCAGACGCAGAAAAGCGGAAACAAACCTTATAAATGCTTTTCTTCTGACACTCATTTGTTTCAGAAGTAGTATAGCATACCAAGAGGATTCAATCCAGTATTTTGTTTTGATGCTCAAACATTTAACTGTTCGATTTTTTTCCGCAGCCCCAGCATATTTTTATCCAATTCTGCAATGGTTGCCGCATATTCCTTTAATTCTTTTCCTATGGATTCCGCACCGGAAATTTCTTTTTTGTATACAAGCTGATGATCCAGAACTGACCAGAAATCCATTGCCACGGTCCTAAGCTGCACCTCCACTTTGCGCCATTGGTTTTCTTTTCCCCCGCCTACGGGCACCTCAATGATCAGATGAAGACTCATATACCCATTGCTTTTGGGCTTTTTGATATAATCCTTTTCCTTCAAAATACGGATATCCTTCTGCTTTTTTAAACATTCCGCCACCTCATATACATCGTCTATAAACAGGCAGACCGTTCTTACCCCCAAAAGATCATTGCACCTTAAAATTCCCGCCTTATCCGCAGGGTAACTTTTTCTTCTCATTTTTTTGCAGATGCTTTCCGTACTTTTTACCCGGCTGGTAACCTGATTGATGACCTTACGGTTCTTCTCGCCCGCAAGGCACATTCCGATTTCTCCTATGCATTCTTCTGTAAATTCGATGGCTTTCCATGAGTTCTTCTTATATATGTAATCGCCCATTAAAGCCTCTATGACGTTTTTCTCCACATTTTTTTCCTCTCCCGGACATAGTATTCCGTTTTCTTCATTCATAATGAAATATCATACCCCTTTTACCTTCTTTTAATCATTGGCGTTGTCATGATGGAGATAAAAACAACTACCTATAATCATATGCGGATAGAGGACGGGATATGCATATTTTTAATTTAAAAGGAACCGCCAGCTTTCAAGTAATCTTGAAAACAAACAGTTCCCATTTTTCCGCGTTGTAACAGCTCTTTACCATTTTACCGGCTGCGCAGGTTACAAAAGCACCGGCATGTGACACAAATTTCTTAAATTCTCAAGGTTTTTCCTTCCTTTCCCGTCAGCTCCTTCGTCCGTTCATCCGGCTGGCCAAAGCCCGCATAAATGCTTGCGCCGCTCCCCTTAAATTCTCTTTCTCCCCTCTCATTAACAGTAGTAAATGCCACTCGAGGTATAGTCATTTCTACCGTCTGCTCTGCTCCCGGCTTCAATGTAATTCTCTTAAATGCCGCAAGTCTGGGATTGGGGACTTCATTTTCGTCATTTTCCACACGAACATAAATCTGCACAACCTCTTCCATTTCAAAACCGCTTCTGTTAGCAACCTGCACCCGTGCCTTTACGCCTTCATCCGGCAGGGCATGATAGTCGACATCCTCTATACGGAATTCCGTAATATCCGTTTCTCCATAAGTCAGTCCGTAACCAAAGGGATATAAAGGCGCTTTCTCCAAAAAGCGGTAGGTTCTTCCTTTCATGGAATAATCGGTAAACGCAGGCATTCCCTCCAAATCCCGGTATATGGTTATAGGCAGCTTACCGGATGGGGAAACCTCTCCGAATAAAATATCCGCCACATCCTTTCCGCCTCTCGCCCCCGGATACCACACCTGTAAAACCGCCGAAGCATGTTCATCTGCAAAATTCAGATCCATAGCGCTTCCCGCCATCATACAGACGATGAAGGGCACTCCCGTCTCAGCCACAGTCTCTAACAGCTTTATCTGGGATAAAGGCAGTTTTAAATCCTTTTTATCTCCTGAAGCATAACTGTTTCCGGTGTCTCCTTCTTCTCCTTCCAAAGACTCGTCCAGCCCCAGACATAGCACAACCAGATCCGAGTGCTTTGCCACTGTTCTAGCTTCGGAGAGCCTGTCATCTGCTTTAGCCAAAGCTTCCTCCCTGTCAAGAAACAGATGGGAACCTTTGGAGTATAAAACCCTCACATCTTCTCCCACGTAGTCCTGTATGCCCTCCAGAAGAGTGATATACCGGGATGAGGTCCCGTGATAATTGCCGATTAAAGCCTCCCTGCTGTCAGCATTGGGACCGATTACACCGATTGTCCCGATTTTTTCTTTATTCAGAGGTAAAATCCCATCGTTTTTCAAAAGAACAATGCTTTCCCTTGTTGCTTTGTGTGCCAGCGCAAGATGCTCTTTGCATTCCACTGTCTCATAAGGTATCCTGTCATACTCCGTCTCTTCAAACATGCCTAAAAGGAATCTGGTTGTGAATAATCTGACTGCGGATCTTTTGATATGCTCCAAAGGCAGAATTCCTTCTTCGTATGCGGATAGTATTTTCTGATAAGTACAGCCGCAATTTACATCGCAGCCCTTTTCTAAGGCAAGCTTTACACTTTCCTCCGGGCGTTTCGTTACCTTATGGTTTTCATGGAAATCCTTAATTGCCCAGCAGTCGGATACGTAATGTCCTTGAAACTTCCATTTTCCCCTAAGCACTTCGTCCATTAAATAGCTGTGGCCACAGCAAGGCTCCCCATTAGTGCGGTTATAAGCCCCCATAACCGATTCCACTTCCGCCTCCAAAACGCAGGCCTCAAAAGCAGGGAGATAGGTCTCCCACATTTCTTTCAGACTGGCCTTTGCATCAAAATAATGGCGCATATCTTCAGGCCCGGAATGAACAGCAAAATGCTTGGCACAAGCGGCGGTTTTTAAGTATTCCCCGTCCCCTTGAAGCCCTTTGATAAACGCAACGCCCATACGGCTGATGAGATAAGGGTCCTCTCCATAGGTTTCGTGTCCCCTGCCCCATCTGGGGTCACGGAACAGATTGACATTGGGCGACCATACCGTCAGCCCTTTATAAATATCCCTGTCTCCCTCTTTTACCGCTTCATTATACTTCGCTCTTGTCTCTACGGCGATTACCTCTCCGATTTCCTTTAAAAGTTCCTCATCAAAGGTAGCTCCCAATGCGATTGCCTGGGGAAACACGGTAGCCGTTCCTGCTCTTGCCACTCCGTGAAGTCCCTCATTCCACCAATTGTATTCGGGAATTCCCAGCCGTTCAATAGCCGGCGCATCAAAACGCAGCTGTGACGCCATTTCCTCAACCGTCATCTGCTCTACCAATTCCGTTGCTTTTTTCACTGCCATTTTCCTATCCATTTATATAGTCTCCTTTATATTATATTTGTCAGCATATTCATAGTCTTAACCTTTTGAATCATAATATATTTGAGTTTATCTTATCTGATACCTCCTGTAAACACACCACATATATTGCTGTTCATTTTACAAATATTGCTATCTTTCTCTTTTAAAACTTCTCTTTTTGTACAAAAAATAATATAATAAAAAAATATTAATTGCATCACTTAACAATTCTGTATCAAAAACAGTTTAAGGGGGGATTTCATATGAATTTAAATAATAAAAAAATTCCCGAATATTATGAACAGCCTGTACGCGGTTTCATGGGAAGAACTCTTGACGGTTCCCACGAATTTGTGGATTTTGTACCTGAGTCACATTTACGAATCTGGTATAATAACCAGACAGAAGGATATGCGACGCATCATCACAATGCCATGGAAATTATTATCTGCATGGAAAATCAATACACGGCAATTGTCAATAACAAAACTTACATCCTGAATGTAGGGGATATTCTGATCATTCCGCCTCATATGCTTCATAAACTTATGTGCAATTCCTATGGTGTCCGTTTTATTTTTCTTGTTAACGTGGAATTTCTGGATTATTTTCAGGACTTTAAGATTCTAAATCCTATTTTTATGGAACCCTATTTGTGTAACGCAGCTCTGAGGCCTGATATTTACCAGCAGGTATATGCTTTCTTTATGCAGATGATAGATATCTATTTTTCTAATAATATTTTCTGGGAAACCTCAATTTATTCACTATTATTGCAGACCATGATAACCTTAGGACGAGAGCATTTTTATAAAAACTCAGAAAATACAAACCATTTTTCCGCAGATAAACAAAGGGAGCATTATGAAAAATTTGTCAATCTCCTTAACTTTATTGATGCTAATTATGCGGAAGAGCTGACTCTGGAACAGGCGGCGGATTATATCGGTTTTTCTAAATATCATTTTTCCCGTTTATTTAAACAGCATACCAACACAACCTTTTACGACTACCTTTGCCGTAAAAGGATACAGGCTGCCCAATCTATGCTCACTTCGGATATTCCCATTACAGATATTGCTTTCCAAACCGGTTTTAATAATCTGACCACTTTCTGCCGGTGCTTTAAAAAATGTACCAATTGCTCTCCCACGGAATACAGAAATAAATTCCGTCATGAAGAAATACATCACTCTCCTTAAAACCAGACTCTGCAGTACATATATGAAATAAACATCTGCTAACCCAAAAGAAACAGAGCCGCATTTCTGCCAGGCTCTGTTCCTTTTATCTTTCGGAGAAATATGATTTATAATCAGCCTTTTACACTTCCTAATGCCACACCTGCAATAATATATTTCGACAATATCAGGTACACAATAATAAGGGGAAGTACTGTCAAAGTCAGTCCCAGATATACGGAACCATACTCTGTTTTGTAAATATCTCCCCGAAGTAAGCTTACCATAATCGGCATCGTATACTTCTTCTGGTCTGTCAGCAATACCAAAGGTGTGAACAAATTGTTCCAGCTGGATACAAAGCTGAAAATTGCCTGGGTTGCAATTGCCGGTTTCATAATAGGCAATACAATTCTATTAAAGATTAAAAACTCTCCCGCACCGTCAATTCTTGCAGACTGTACAATTTCCATGGACAGAGACGGCTGTAAATACTGTCTCATAAAAAACACCATGGACGGAGATGCCATTGCCGGTAAAATTAACATCCACAGATTATTGGTCATATGGATTTTGTAAACCATCTGATAGAAACCAATCATGGTTACCTGCGCCGGAATCATCATGATCGCCATAATAAAGCTGAAGAAGGGCTGTCTTAATTTCCAGTCATAGGCTACCAGCGCATAGGCCGTCAAGGATGAAAAATACACCGCCAGCCCCGTGGCACCTACGGAAATTATCAGGGAGTTTATAAATCCTCTTGCAGGATTAAAGCTCTTGCCAAGCAAAATCTTTAAGTTATTCATTGCATAATTGGAGGGCAGCAGCGAAATGGCATGCTGCTGTATTTCTGTTGTAGATCTTGTGGCATTCACAATCATAATCCAGAAGGGCATAATGCTTAAAACTGCCAGGAAGATGCATACAATGTAAATGATGATTTTTAATGCCAGATTTTCTTTATTCTTTAACATTTTGCGTCCCCTCCCCTTCTTCCTTTGCCAAAGCCTCTGTTTCCTGACTTGTGACAGAAGCCGTCTGTAGTTTTTGTTCCTTTATCAATTCCTTTTGTTTTATCTTGTAACTCTTTTGCTGCTGCTTTATCTGTCTTCTGAGCGTTTCTTCGTCTTTATCCTTCAGGATCTGGAACATAATTACCGAAAGAATACAGATAATCACGAACATAATCATGCTTCCTGCCGCAGCCCTGTTATACATATAGCTTCCGCTGAACGCCTGGTTATAAATGAATACGCTGGTAGTCAGGGTTGCATTATCCGGCCCGCCTAATAAAAACAGCTTGGGTATGTCAAACATATTCAAACCGCCAATCAGACTGGTAACCAAAGTAAACAGCAAAATTGTTTTGATATTCGGAAGCGTTACATAAAAAAAGGTCTGGATGCGGTTTGCGCCGTCAACCTCCGCCGCTTCAAATATTTCCGGGCTGATTCCGAGAACGCCGGAAATCAATATGACCATAGTATATCCATACCACATCCATGTCTGGATAAAAATAATCACGCCTCTTGCCACTGTTTTATTTACCAGGAAATAAATGGGGGAATCCGTAAATCCCAGCTTCATTAACAGATCGTTTACCGGACCCATGGGATACCCAAACAGGGAGTTAAACAAAATAGCAACTGTCGCCGCAGTAATAATATTGGGCATATAAAACAGAACCTTAAATATGCCCTGGCCCTTTACCTTACTTCTTTTATCCGTAAACCACGCAGTTAATAAAAGTGCAAGAAGTATCTGAGGCACAAAATTGAAAAGCCAGAGCACAACTGTATTTTTTAACGCCTTTATAAAAGACGGATTTGTCAATACTGCTTTAAAATTCCTAAAAGGATCATCTGTCAAAAAATGAAAAGATGTCATTCCCAATCCTTTTAAATCAGTAAATCCAATTACCGCTGTATACAAAATCGGATATAGTGAAAACAATAAAAACGCAATAACAAAAGGAATGCTGAAGAGATAACCGTATTTCGCATAACCCAGTTTTTTATGCTTCATTTTACCCACCTACCTTCCCTGAAATGTTTATAACAGGTAAAAGCAGAACAAAAAGGAGTTGATCTGCTCTGCTTTTACCAAGCTGTTTCATTCATTTGAATTGCTGCAAATTATTCTACAATTACATCCAGGTTATCTGCTACCTGCTGTTTGAAGTCAGCAATTGCCTGCTCACGAGTCTTGTTGCCTGCAGTATATTCACGAACCTGCTCTCTCCAATATGTATTAATCGTCTCGTCATACTGTGTTAAGTTGGTACCTTTTGCAAACTGGTTGGAAGGTACGAATACATCAAACATATTCTGTCCGCCCAGGAAATCTACAGAGCCGTCGGACATGGACATAACCGTGCCGCTTGCTACAGCATCTTTTGTGCCGCCTTCGCCGTTTAATGTGCCGTTTGCCCATTTATACTGAAGGCCTTCTTCCGTGCAGTCAAGTGTAATCCACTCGATGATATCTCCGACTGCCTCTTTCTTTGCGGAATCCTTGTTTGCTAAAATCCATGTGCCGCCCCAGAAGAAACCGATAGGAGGTTCGCACACTGCCCAGTCTCCATAAGTTCCCTCGCCTGCAGCTTCACCGCCGCAGTTAGGAGCCATTGTGTAGTTGATCAGCCATGCAGGACCGAAGAAACCGAAAATTTCCTTTTCTCCCTCGCCCTTCATATCGGCAAACCATGCGTCCTGCCAGTCCTGAGTATCATTATGATATCCGTTGTCCTTTAAATCTTTGGATAAGTCAAGGAATGCTTCACGTTTAGGGTCAATGTTTAATTTTCCGTCAACAATCCAGCCTTCAGAAGAGCTGTTCTCAACTGCATGCCAGATATCTCCGTCGCCGGATACAATTCCATAGCCTTTTTCTTTCAGCTCTGCAGCTGCTGTATAGAACTGATCCCAGCCGGGTCCGATTTTTGCTGCGATTTCATCGGGATCATCTGTTCCCCATACGTCCTTAGCAATAGAACGACGGTAAATAAACGCTCCGCCTGTTGCCTGATAGCCAAGGCCTACCAGCTTGCCGTCAGGGTTGGTTCCGATATCAACTGTGTACTGTGCAATATCCGCTGCTTCTAAGGAAGCATCCACATCAATTCCCAAATCTTCATAAGCCGCTGCATACTGACTTGCATCGCCCTGTGTATATTTCAGAACAAATGCCGCCTCTGCACAATAGATATCCGGCGCTTCCGCTCCGCCTGATGCTAAAGCCTGATCAAGAGCAGGCTGATAAGCTCCGTCCGTTGTTGCAATAATGGTTGTCTTGATTTCATAACCAAAATCGGGATGAGCATCCAGATATTTTTCAATCATTCCCGGCACCTCATCCGTAAATGCCCATACATTAATTGTCTTGGAAGCATCTCCGCTTCCGCCCTCATTTGTTGTTTCCGGTGTTTCCGGTGTTTCCGGTGTTTCTGACTCTGCATCTGCGGGAGCTTCCGTGCCTCCGTCTACAGGTTCCGGCGTTTTTCCGCCGCATCCCACAAGTAAAGTACTCATCATGCAGGCGCATAATAAACTAGCTATTAACTTCTTCATCTTTTTCCTCCTTCATACATTAGTAATTAAATTTTAACTGCTATCTCCAAAACAAAGGCCTTGTTGTGCAATAACATAATTTCATTATACTGTTTACAGCTTTTTATTCTTTACAGTTCTTGCTTTTATTTTAACAATTATTGCTAAATTCGGAAAACAGACTAACAATTTAAAATGCTTTTTAGTATACTTTATCTATGGATTCGGCTTAATTTTTTACAAAAATTGCCACATCAGCAAGCAAAGGAGGAAAGTCATGAAAAACCTGTTTCATCCCGAAAACCCCATTATGAAATTTTTATCCCATTTTTATGATTTAATGATGCTGAATTTCTTTTTCATAATCAGCAGTCTCCCGGTCTTTACCATCGGTGCATCTATTTGTGCCGCCTACCATATTACATTGAAGCTGTCTGACGGAGAGGAACCCTACATTATTAAAGGTTACTTCAAAGCCTTCCGGGAAAACTTCAAGCAGGCGACCCTTCTCTGGATCGCCCTTTTGTTTGCTATTATATTTTTCAGTGCAGATTTATTTATCATTTATAATGTAATAGATAAAAGATATGAATTTCTTCAGATTCCTGTATGGGTTTGTATCTTTGTGATTGTGTCCCTTATAATCTATGCCTTTCCTCTGCTGTCTTCCTATGAATGCTCTACAAAACAGCTTTTGAAAAATGCAATACTGTTAAGTCTTGCCAACTTTCCTACCACTGTTTTCATCGCAGTACTCCATTTAGGCATTTTGTATATTGCCTCCACCTCTGCCCGTAATCTGGTAATCGTGGGCAGTCTGGCATTATTCTTCGGTTTTTCCGGCGTTATGTATTTCTGCTCCGTTTTTCTTCTCAGAATATTCCGGAAGTGTGAAACCATTCAATAAAGGCAGCCGCCTCTTCCTTTCTTTTGCTGTATGCAGAAACCGTCAAAACCGGAATTCCGTCTTCGTAAAAGTCCCCCAGACGGGAGGCGCTATCTAAACGGATTCCCACAGGCACGCTATTGCCACTTTGGTCTTGACAGAAAAATATGTCCTCTTCCAGTTCTTCATACAAATCGGAAGAAAGCAGTTCTTCCAGATTACAGTAAGCATCCGCCTTTTCATATTCCTCGACTGCCCAGGTTGTCGAAATTGTCACATCAATAATTCCGCCCGTCAGCATCGCGCTATATCTTTGGATACCGGCTACTGTAGCGCTGTCCGCCGAAGCCGTTTCATCCATAACCTTAGGATGCAAAAATCCGCTTTCTATGCGAAGCGGCGTCTTTTCCACATCAATCCTGCGTTCTTTTACATACTCTTCCCATATCAGATTCTCCGCTGATTCCGTATCCCGACCGTTTACAATTGCAATTACCAGAGCCGGTTCTTTCGTTTCTTCCAGATAACTGCTAAGGAGGGTAGTGATAAAAATAAGGATTGCTGCGGGAATCAGCACCTTCCATTTGTTGTAATCCCAAAAATATACTATTTTTTGTTTTACTGTTTTAAAGCCGGTCTTTTGTTGGTCCATGACGCTCCTTTTCGTATCGTTGTCAGGTCTTTTCAAGAAATAATTTTATATTTAATAATGTTATCATAGCATGCAGCGGCAGAAAGGGGCTACACAATTATTGCGCAACTGCCGCTGTTGACTGCCGCCTGCAA
>Ga0137306_101040_pt1 | contig 23776 bp, 31 predicted proteins | sample Inofroosms_March_FD_97187 | JGI IMG/M metagenome (GOLD analysis project Ga0137306, IMG submission 97187) | Mouse cecal microbial communities from Vienna, Austria - N-Acetylneuraminic and N-Acetylglucosamine D2O microcosms_March | ecosystem: Host-associated > Mammals > Digestive system > Large...
TGAGTACGCCGATTATGTGAAGGAGATCGCTTACGGGTATCCGTCAGCGCCGTATATTACGGTTGAGAAGAAGGTGGATTACAGCCACGTGGCTCCAGAAGGGTTCGGGACGGCGGATTGTATCCTGCTTCACGGGGATGAGATGCACGTGGTGGACTTTAAATATGGAAAGGGCATCGCGGTGAGCGCGGAGGGCAACAGCCAGATGGCCCTCTACGCCCTGGGGGCGCTTAAGGCTTATGGCCTTATCTACCCCGTGGATAAGGTATATCTGCATATCATCCAGCCAAGGCTCCGAAACTTCTCCAGATGGAGGACTTCCGTTAAGGAACTAAACGCGTGGGCGGAGGCGGTGGTAAAGCCGGCGGCCCAAAAAGCTTATGAAGGGGGCGGACAGTTTCATCAGGGGGCGTGGTGCGACGACTGCTTCTGCTGCGTGGCCGGAACATGCCGTGCCAGGGCGGAGGAAAATGTCCCAGTGCTAAAAGCCCAGGTAGATCCTGGGACCGGGCAGATGCGGTCCGAGGAACTGCTGACTAATGAGGAGATCGGGGGGCTTCTGCCTCTGCTGCAGAAGGCGGAGCCATGGATTAAGAAAGTAAAGAAGGCGGCTCTGTCAAAGCTGCTGGCGGGAGAGACGATCCCTGGATGGAAGCTGGTGGAGGGGAGGAGCAACCGGGAGTTTACGGACAGCAAAGCGGCTTACGCGGCCCTTATCAAGGCCGGGTATAAAAAGGCCATGTTTTATGAGCAGGTGCCGCTCCCCCTGACCCAGGCGGAGAAGCTGATCACGAAGGAGGATTACGATTCCATACTGGCAAAGTTCATCATCAAGCCCAAAGGGACCCCGGCGCTGGCTCCGGAGGGTGATAAACGTCCGCCATATGTGAAAGATACCACGCCGGAGGAGGACTTTGGCGGGGGCAATGCTTATAAAGAAGGAGGAACGATATGCTGACAGGAGTTTTTCGGGCGAGTTACGCCTTTGTGTTTGAGCCGCAGGTCCCGCGGGATGGGGGAGAGCCTAAATTTCAGGTGACGATGCTGATCCCAAAATCCGATACCGCTACCTATCAGGCCATCCAGGCGGAGGTCAACAGGGCCCTGCAGGAGGGGGTGCCGAAGGTATTTGGGGGACTGATGCCCGCAAGGCCGGAACTGCCGCTTTACGATGGCGACGGGGCGAAAAAGAACGGGGAACATTTTGGGGAAGAATGCCGGGGATGCTGGGTAATAAGGGCTTCCAGCAAGACCCGCCCGTCGGTGGTGGATCTGAATGTCCAGCCCATCATTGACCCGAACGCGTTTTATTCCGGGTGCTACGCCAGGGCTACGATCAATTTCTTCGCGTATAACAAAAATGGGAACCGGGGCGTGGGGTGCGGCCTTAACAACATCCAGAAGATCGCTGACGGGGAGCCGTTATCCGGCAGGACCACAGCGGAGGAGGATTTTGGAGGCCGGAATGCCTGGAACGGGCCGTCTACTTACGGGATGCAGTTCCAGCCATCCCCGCAGCAGGGCCCAAACAGTGCCGGCGGCTATGGGCAGGGCGTTTATTCTTCCGGTAATGTATCAACTGGCCCATATTCTTCCGTGGCGTTATACCCTGCGGCCGGGCAGGCCCAGGGGGGTGCGGGGGCCGCTGTGGGCATGACGGATCCCGTTACCGGGATGCCCCTGGGCGGGAGAGTGATGGGGATTTGAGGACGCTTGGCATTGATCTGGAGACCTACAGCGGCGAGGATATCCAAAAATCAGGGTTGTACCGGTATGTACAGTCCCCGGACTTTGAGATCCTCCTGTTCGCCTACCGCTATGATGACGCCCCTGTGCGGATCGTGGATCTTAAGCAGGGGGAATCCCTTCCCGGTCAGGTGGTTCTGGATCTGAACCGGCCGGATGTGAGGAAGTCCGCCTTCAACGCGGCGTTCGAGTACTACTGTTTGAGCCGGTATTTTGAGACATCCCTGGATCAATGGCACTGCTCCATGGCACACGCCTGGTACTGCGGTCTTGCGGGCGGCCTGGACGCCGTGGGGCGGGCCATGGGGCTTTCGGAAGACCAAAGGAAGATGGCCGAAGGGAACGCGCTGATCCGGTATTTCTGCCGCCCGTGCGCCCCCACGAAGGGGAACGGCGGGAGGGTGAGGAATCTGCCGGAGCATTCGCCGGAGAGGTGGGATCTCTTTAAGGAGTACTGTATCCGTGACGTAGAGGCGGAGCGGGAGATCGAAAAGAGGCTGGAGCGCTGCCCGCTGCCAGAGCAGGAACGCCGGCTGTGGGCCCTGGACCAGAGGATCAACATGGGAGGGGTGGCGCTGGATATAGAGCTGGTGGACGGGGCGCTGGCCGTTAACGCGCGTATGACATCCGAATTAAAAGGACAGGCAAAGGAGATCACCGGGCTGGACAATCCGAACTCCGTAGCGCAGTTGAAGCAGTGGGTGCAGGATAACGCTGACGTGGAGATTGAGAGCCTGGACAAGCAGACGGTAGCGGAGGTATTGGAGGCGGATGGGGCCTGCCCGGATGTGAAAAAGATGCTTAAGATCCGGCAGGAGCTGTCCAAGACCAGCGTGAAAAAGTATGACGCCATGAAAGCGGCGGTGTGTGAGGATGGGCGGGTGCGGGGTCTTTTACAGTTTTACGGGGGCCAGCGCACCGGCAGATGGGCCGGCCGTCTGGTCCAGGTCCAGAACCTGCCAAGGAACTATATCGAGAGCCTGGACACGGCCAGGGAACTGGTAAAGAAACAGAAGGTGGAAGCGTTAAGGACCCTGTATGGCAACGTTCCGGATACGCTGTCCCAGCTGATCCGGACTGCCTTTGTGCCTGCCCCGGGATATCATTTTGCGGTGGCGGACTTTTCCGCCATTGAGGCCCGGGTGCTGGCCTGGCTGGCGGGAGAGGAGTGGCGTCTGGAGGTGTTCCGCACCCATGGGCGGATCTATGAGGCGTCCGCGGGAGCCATGTTCGGCGTGCCGGTAGAGCGGATACGGAAAGGGAATCCGGAATACGCCCTGCGGGCCAAGGGGAAGATCGCGGAGCTGGCCCTGGGGTATCAGGGGGCTGTGGGGGCTCTGGTACAGATGGGCGCTCTTCGTATGGGGCTTAAGGAGGAGGACCTTCCGGACATCGTGAGCCGCTGGCGGGCGTCCAACCGCAGGATACAGGATTTCTGGTACGCCGTGGAACGCCACGCTGCAGCCTGCGTTGAGGAAGGGACCGCGTCCTCCCTGCCCTGCGGGGTGTCCTTCTCACGGGATGACGGACGCATGATGGTGCGTCTGCCCAGCGGGAGGGATCTTTCCTATGTGGGACCCAGGCTGGTGCCGGACGGGAAGGGAAGGAAGCAGATCTATTACATGGGCCGGGGGCAGAACAGCAGTAAATGGGGGCCGGTGCAGACTTACGGCGGGAAGCTGACGGAGAACATCGTGCAGGCCGTGGCCAGGGACTGCCTGGCAAACGCCATGATGAACCTTTGGGACGCCGGTTACCGGATCTGTTTCCATATCCATGACGAGGTGGTGTTGGAGATCCCTGACGGGGGGAGGCAGAGCCTGGAGGAGGCCATAGGGCTTATGTGCCGGACGCCGCCATGGGCCGGGGGCCTGCCCCTGAACGCGGACGGGTTTACCGGGGACTATTATAAAAAGGAGTAGCGCCATGTTTGTGAATGACAGGATCATACAGATATCCGTGGGGGCCAGCCGGAAGGCGTTGACCTGGCAGAGGCAGGAGCTGGCCTGGTCGGAGTTTGTCAGGCGTCTGTCCATGCCGGCGCGCACACAGGAGACCTACCAGGAATACCGGTCCATGCCAAAGGCGGGGCAGGACCGTTTGAAGGACATCGGCGGGTTTGTGGGAGGGGAGCTGCTTGGAGAGGCCAGGAGGAACCAGAACGCGGGTCCCCGCCATCTGGTGACGCTGGACGCGGATAACATCCAGCCGGGAGGGACCCAGGCGGTGCTGGCGGCCGTGGACGGGCTGGGGTGTGCCTACGCGGTGTACTCTACCAGGAAACATGGCCCGGCCGAGCCCAGGCTCCGGATCATCCTGCCCCTGGACGAGCCGTGTACCGCGGATGAGTACGAGCCGATCGCCCGCAGGGCCGCGTCTTTTTTGGGGATGGGGATCTTTGACCCTACGACCTTTGAAACCGTGCGCCTGATGTACTGGCCGGGGTGCAGCCGGGACAGCGAGTATGTGTTCCTGTACGGCGATAAGCCGTTTTTATCAAGAAGCGGCGTGCTGGCCATGTACGCGGATTGGAGGGATGTGTCCGGATGGCCGGAGGTGCCGGGGGCGGCTAAGCTTAGGGACCGGTCAGCAAAGAAACAGGGGGAGCCGACAGAAAAGCCGGGGATCGTGGGGGCGTTCTGCCGCAGCTATACCGTGCCGGAGGCGATCGCGGAATTCCTCCCGGGAGAGTACGTGCCGTGCGGGGACGGCCGGTACACGTACACAGAAGGATCCACCATGGGAGGCGCGGTCTTATATGAGGGAGGGAGCTTTTTATACAGCCATCACGCCACCGATCCGGCGTCGGGCCGGCTGTGCAATTCCTTTGACCTGGTGCGGCTGCATAAGTTCGGGGAGGAGGATTACGGGGCGAAACCGGATACGCCGGTGGCGCAGCTTCCCTCTTTCCGCAGCATGTGCGGGTTCGCGTCAGGGCTGGGGCCGGTGTCCAGGCTGATGGCGGAGGAACGGTACCAGCAGGCGCGGGAGGAGTTTTCTTTTCGGATGCCGGCGGGGGCGGAGGGGCAGCCCCTGGAAAGCGACCTGTCCTGGATGGAGAAGTTAAAGAGCCACTCCCGGACAGGGCTGCCTTTAAGCACGATCGACAATGTATGGATAATCCTCTGTCATGACCCGCGCCTTTGCGGCCGGTTCTGGCATGATGAGTTCGCGAACCGGGCGGTGATCGGAAGCCCCATGCCGTGGGATACCGTGTCTTGTTACCGTAAGCCAAGGGCATGGGCGGACGAGGATGATTCCGGCATGCGGCATTACTTAGAAAAAACATATGGGATATCGGGAAAGGAGAAGATCATGGACGCTATGGCAGTTTACGCGTCGGCGCACAAGGTAAACCGGATACGGGATTACCTGGAGGGGCTTGCGTGGGACGGGATCCTGAGGCTGGACCGTCTGCTCATTGCGTATTTTGGGGCGGAGGATAGCCCGTATGTGCAGGCGGTGACCCGGAAGACCCTGACCGCGGCCGTGGCCAGGGCTATGGCTCCGGGGGTGAAATTTGACTCCATGCTGATCCTGTCCGGAGCCCAGGGGTTGGGGAAGAGCACCTTTTTCCGGCTCCTGGGGATGGACTGGTACTCGGACAGCCTGTCCACGTTTGAGGGAAAGGACGCGGCGGAACTGGTGCAGGGGTATTGGATCATTGAGGCCGGGGAGCTGACCGGCATGAACAAGTCGGAGATGAATACGGTGAAGCAGTTCTTAAGCCGTACGGAGGACGTGTACCGGGAGCCCTATGGACGGAGGACAAAGCCGTTCCCCCGTTCCTGCGTCATTGTAGGCACGACAAATGACAAGGAGTTTTTAAAGGACAGGACCGGGAACCGGAGGTTCTGGCCGGTGGATCTTGGGAAAAGGGAGCCTTCCAAGAGCGTCTTTTCCCATTTGGCGGACGAAGTGGACCAGATCTGGGCGGAGGCCGTAGTCCGGTGGAGATGCGGGGAGAAGCTTTATCTGGAGGGTGAGGACGCCAGAGAAGCGTGCCGGCAGCAGGAGGAGCATAAGGAGAGCAGCCCCATGGAAGGGCTTATCCGGGAGTTTCTGGACAAGGAGGTCCCCTTAGACTGGAATAAGAGAGATCTGTCTGCCCGGAGGGAGTTCTGGGGCTTTGGAAAGGACGCCTGTGACGCGAGCCTGCTGTGTCAGAGGGACCGGGTATGCGCGGCGGAGATCTGGTGTGAGTGCCTGGGCGGGGATTTGAAGCTATTAAAGAAAAGCGATTCCCGGGAGATCAATACGATCCTGGACGCCTTGGAAGGTTGGGAGAGGTGCGCCGGCCCGGTGTTCTTCGGGCCATATTACGGGAAGCAAAGAGGGTACGCCCGCCAAAGAAAATGGGGTTTGGACGGGAAACATCCTGGCGGAACGCAGGAGTAGGGCAACAATCAGGACCAAGGGGGTGGGGAATCAAAGGCTACAGATGGAAACATGGAAAAGTTGCGGAAGAAAAGCCGGTAGAATGGGGCTTGCGGGCTAATTCTACTATAGCAACATTCTTTTCTATAAAAATATAAAATAAAGGGTAATAAGGGAATATATACCCCTGTACGCCATATACGCGTAATATATAGGGGAGTATGTTCCAAAACGTTGCGAAGGAGCGGGCATGAGGGAAAAGGAGATCGAGGAGAAGTTTCGGGACGCGGTGAAGAAGGCAGGCGGGAAAGCGTATAAGTTCGTGTCACCGGGTAATGGCGGCGTCCCGGACAGGCTGGCCATCCTGCCGGGAGGGCGGATCGGTTTTGTGGAGCTGAAAGCGCCGGGCAGGAAGCCCACGGCCCTGCAAAGGGTGCGCATCCGTGAGCTGGAGGATCTGGGATGCCAGGTGATGGTTCTGGACGACATTGGGAAGATACCGGAAACGGTGGAGGCGATCCGCCGGGGCCTGAAAACGGAAAGAGCCGGACTGGGGAAAGGGGGCCAGACATGAGGTTTGTGCCTCACGACTACCAGAAATACTGCATCAACCGACTGGTGGCGGAACCGGCCCTTGGGTTGTTTCTGGATATGGGACTTGGAAAAACAGTCATCACGCTCACGGCGGTCAACGACTTACGGTATAACCGCTTTGCGGTGCGCAAAGTGCTGGTGATCGCGCCGAAAAAGGTGGCGGAGGATACCTGGACCCGGGAGGCCGGTAAGTGGGACCATTTGAGGCTTTTGCGGATCGTGCCGGTGCTGGGGAGCCTGAAAAAACGGATCCGGGCGGTAAACTCCCCGGGGGATGTGTACGTGATGAGCCGGGATAATGTGCAGTGGCTGGTGGACTATTACCGGAACGACTGGCCGTTTGACATGGTGGTCATTGACGAGCTGTCCAGCTTCAAGAACCCCCAAGCGAAACGGTTCAAGAGCCTGTGCCTGGTAAGAAAGCACATCAGCCGGATCTGTGGTCTGACAGGGACCCCGGCGCCCAACGGGCTGATCGATCTGTGGTCCCAGGTGTATCTTCTGGACGGCGGGAAACGTCTGGGGGAGCGTATCGGGAGATACCGTGAGGAGTATTTTACCCCGGCAGCCAGGAACCGGGACGTGGTATTTTCCTACGAGCCGCTGCCCGGGGCAAAAGAGCGGATACAGGAGCGCATCCAGGACATATGCATCAGCCTTTCCGCCAAGGATTACCTGGAACTACCGGAGCGCATCGACAACGTGATCCATGTGGCCCTCCCCCAGAAGGTGAGGCAGGATTACGAGAAGTTTGAGCGGGACATGCTTCTGGAAGTGGATGAGGATACATTGGACGCCGGTTCCGCCGCGGTGCTGTCGGGAAAGCTTCTGCAGTTCTGTAACGGGGCAGTCTATGACGCGGACCGTAAGGCCGTGGAGGTACATGGGGAAAAGCTGGAAGCGCTGCGGGAGATCATCCAGGCGGCGCAGGGACGCCCGGTCCTGGTGTTCTACAATTTCCAGCATGACCGGGAGCGGGTTATGAGGAGCCTGGAGAAATGCGGGGTGTACCCCAAGGAGTTAAAAGGGACGGAGACCATAACCCAGTGGAACAAGGGAGAGATCCCGGTGATGCTTGCTCACCCGGCCAGCGCGGCGTATGGGCTGAACCTGCAGGCGGGAGGGAACACGATCGTGTGGTTTGGACTCAATTGGTCGTTAGAGTTGTATCAGCAGGCTAACGCCCGGCTGCACCGGCAGGGGCAGAAGGAAAAGGTGATCGTCCACCATCTGGTGGTGGACTGCGGGGTGGATGCCATGGTGATGGACGCACTGCAGAGCAAGAGAGCAACCCAGGATGGGCTGCTGGAGGCCTTGAAAGCGCGGATCGGGCAGATTAAGTCAGGAGAGTGAGGAGGAAGGATGAAACTAAAAGAGATATATGAGCCGCTAAGGCCGATGATCGAGAAGATGGACCTGGTAGACGTGAAGATCTATCCGGGGATGGACGGGGAGGTCAAGGAGGTGCTGCTGAAATACGTGCCCGGACAGGAGGATGAAAAGGCGGTTCGGGAGAAACGGACGCGCATACCCCTGGATGAGGACAAGATCTGGTCATGAGGGCGATGCTTAAATACCCTGGTAGCAAATGGTCCCTTGCGAAGTGGATCATCAGCCATTTCCCGGAACACCACAGTTACCTGGAGCCGTTCTTTGGTTCAGGGGCTGTCCTGTTCAACAAGCCAAGGAGCAATATCGAGACAGTGAATGACCTGGATGGCAATGTGGTGAACATGTTTGAGTGGATCAGGAATGCCCCGGAGCGTCTGGCCAGAGAGATCTATTACACGCCCTACTCCCGGCAGGTATACGAAGATGCATTTTCGACGGTACCAGAGGACAGCCTGCAGAAAGCGGTTAACTTTTATGTTCGGCTGCAGATGGGACATGGTTTCCGAACCAATGGAGAGAAAGTAGGCTGGAAAAATGATGTGCAAGGTAGGGAGAGAGCCTATGCGGCAAAGGATTGGTGTGAGCTTCTGGAAAAGATCATGCAGGCGGCAGAGCGTCTTCGGGGCGTGCAGATCGAGTGCAGGCCGGCAGTGGATGTGATCCGGAGGTTTAATTCCCCAAAGGTACTGATCTATGCAGATCCGCCTTACGTCCTAGGTACCAGACATGGGAAGCAGTATCGGTATGAGATGGATGACAAGGACCATGGGGGAACTGCTGGATGTCCTGCTGGGACATAAGGGGCCGGTGCTGCTCTCTGGATATGATAGTGATTTGTATAACGACAGGCTGCGTGGATGGCATCGGGAAGAGACAGTAAGCTACTCCCAGATTTCATCCAGGAAAACGGAGGTACTGTGGATGAACTTTGAGCCGGAGGAGCAGATAAGGATGGCGGGGATTTAGAAGGAGAGGCTGCATGAAAAAAATGGATAAGGAGACAGACGCACGGGAATTTCTTCAAGTGATTCTCAAAAGGGATCCAACCCTTTCCACGTGCTTAAACTGTCCACATCCAAATGGCGAGTGTGTTGAGTTTGCCAGGAAGGGAAAATGCAAGGCTTATAATTAGTCTTTAGGAGGCGGACTATGAAAGCGATAAAAAGAAAAGTATTTCGCTCTTTGACCCGCAGAAATAATGAGATGGGGATCAAAGAACTTGATGGATTTGAGGTCGAGATAGGAGAAAGAAGATACAACGTTTACAGGAGCGGGTACAACACGGTACACATAGTTGACCCCGCAACCGGAAGATCAATCTTTAAGTGCCACGTGACTGAAATATCGGAAATGAATGCGGCCAAGACTGCTGTGAAAGAATTTTACAGGACTGGTGATTCTCTAAACAGATTTCTGGAGATGACCAAGACAGAAGAGTATAAAACCTTTGTGGATATTTTTGACGCGTTTGAGCATGCGTGGGAATTAGAGGAGGGATCGAAAAAGCAGTGGGAGTCAGAGTAGGGAGGCATGTGGACGGCATTACTTTAAATCCTCTGGAGTATCTCCTTGACAGTGATGGGGAGATAAAGATATTTGGGACAGAGGAAAAGGCTAAAAACTGCTTAAGAGAATATGGCTTAACGGATGAAGAAATGTATTGGCTTGTATTTGAGCAGGCGGATTGAGGAGGTTAGCTGGGATTTAAGAAGGAGGAGAATTTATGAAAAACAGAATCAAAGCTGTGCTAGCAGTATTAGCCTGCAGCATTTTGTTTACTGGATGTACGGAATCTGACCAGGTGGCATATAACATTTCGAAAGAAGCAGATAACTTTAATGTTACCAGAAAGCTTACAGTGATTAACGCCCGTACGGATACGGTACTGCTTGAAATGATAGGCACGTTCACTTTGAAAAATAATAACAGTAGTGAATTAGAGATTATCTGCGAAGTTGGAGACGGGGTGTACCAAAAGCATTTCGTGTATCTGAATGAATACACCCTCTATGTGGTTGAGGACATAAGCGGCGTGGATGTGGATAAATATCACTATGAGATTAATTTCCTGCCTGAGTGGGGAGTTGTTGTAACGCATAGTGATTAAAGAGAGGCGTCTGGTGGAGAGTAAACAAAATGACACAAGATGAGGTTAGCGGGAATTTAGGGAGGTGAACAAGAAGGAATATGGAGAGTGAAAATCGTTATATAAAGCTGGCAAAGCACTGTATCGGCCTTGACAGAAAGAAACCATATACAAGGCACGGGAAGAAATTCTACCGCCCATACCGCAATTATTTTGCCACAGGCAGAGATTATGAGGACTGGGAAGTAATGGAATCTGCTGGGTATGCCGAACGCGGCGAACAGAACCAGCATGGAGGATATACGTTCTGGCTTACCCGTGCCGGATTGGACTGGCTGGGGGGAACGGCTTGACATTCTTATCTATGACGAAGAACTATGAGGGCGTGAGAAAAATATGCAGGTGATGATGCTGGAAACCATTGAAGGAAAGAGATTTTCCTTTGTAAAGGGTAGGAAGTACAAGGCTTTAGATGGTGACGAAACCGGAGTAAAGGAGCTGTGCGGAAAGATTCTTGTCAGACAGCCAAACAGCCCAAAGAAAAAGGATTGGTGGTGTACGTTTGATAAGTCATTCATTGGTAAGAGGTTAATCTTTGAGGGAGGTTTAGGTGGCGGAGATAAAGATAATTGAGGGCTATGGGCTGCATTACGAATGCCCGGAATGCGGGGCAAAAGTGGAGCTTGGGCAAAAACTACTGCCAGGACTGCGGCGGACCGCTTAACTGGGATGAGGATCATGATGATTGTTGGACTGCATGACGCAGAAAAAGAACATTTTAAGACTAAGACTTTCCCCAACCTTGCCCTTATGAAGATTTCAGCATGGCATAAAGCCCAGGGGGATATGGTTGAGTGGTGGAATCCTTTGTATAAATATGACCGGGTGTACAGCAGTAAGGTATTTGATTTTACTCCAACTGATTCATATCTCCCAGAGGATGCTATCCGGGGAGGGACTGGATACAGAGATGTCCCGATGGATCAGGAACTGCCAGGAGAAGTAGATGATATGTTCCCGGACTACTCCATTTATCCAGAGTGCGATTACGCTGTTGGATATCTTACAAGAGGATGCCCCAATAGGTGCCAGTGGTGCGTAGTGCCTGATAAAGAAGGCAGGATCAGGCCATACCGGAACTGGCGGGATGTTGTGAGGTGCGATACGGACAAGCTGGTATTAATGGATAATAATATCTTAGCCTGCGAACATGGTATCCGGCAGTTGGAGGGCCTGATTGGAAGCGGGTATAAGATCGATCTCAATCAGGGGATGGATGCCCGTCTGGTGGATGCCCGGGTTGCAGGAATCCTTTCGCGGCTCCAATGGATTAGGTTTATTCGGTTCTCATGTGATCAGAAAAGCCAGATCAGGCCAATCAGGGAAAGTATAGAGCTGCTTGAAAGATACGGGGTAAAACCATACCGCATATTCGTTTACTTACTGGTCACATCTGATCTTGAAGATGCATCTGACAGGGTAGAAGCATTGAAAGAATATAAAGGTATAAACCTGTATGCCCAGGCGGAGCGGAATGAACGGTTAGGAATAACGCCGAATGTAATGCAGCTGGAGTTTCAGCAAAGATATGTATATGGCGGAAGCTATCGCAAAGAGACATGGGCTGATTACTGTATGAGAACTGGATTTTATGGAGGAAAGAAATTAGTTAAGGGCTGAAGCCCGACAGAAAGGAGCCGGAGCCTCCGGCCGGGGTGATGTGTACACGGGCTTCTTGAAAATGAAAGAAATTTATAAAAGCAAAGTTTATACGGAAAGACCTGATTATGCGGACTTTAACGCGCCGGAAAAATTTCAGGCAGTCATTAGTATTATTGCCAAGAGATTAAGGGAGTACCCGAAGGCGATTTGTTCTTATTCCGGAGGGTCAGACAGCGACATTTTGATTGACCTGATCGAGAGAACAAGGGATGTGTTTAATCTGCCCCCAGTTAAATACGTGTTTTTTAATACCGGATTGGAAATGCGAGCCACGAAAGACCATGTTAAATCCGCAGCGGAGAAATATGGGGTGGAGATTGAAGAGGTCAGGCCAAAGGTAAACATTGTCAATGCCACGAGAAAATATGGCATACCATTTGTGTCAAAGATAATGTCCGCAGGGCTTGAAGGGTGGCAGAATAAGGGACTGCCCCTGTCGATAGCTGATGAATATGCGCAGGCACAGGATAAAGCGGTAAAAAGGCGGGAGTTGAGTGAGAGATATCCGAAATGTGAGAGCCTGATAAATTTCCTATGTTGTTGCAATTCCTCCGGGGAACCGCGGCCCAATATCCAACTGGTGATTAATTCGTCGAAATACATGCGGGATTTTATTGGCGAGCATCCGCCAGATTTTAAGATAAGCGCACAATGCTGCGATTATTGCAAAAAGCAGGCTGCGTACAAGGCGCAAAAAGACTTTGATATGATAATCACCGGCGAACGCCGCGACGAAGGAGGAATGAGGTCAGTTCCCCGCAAAGATAATACCGCATTGTGCTTTACGGAAATGAGCGACGGTCAATATCGTTTACGCCCTCTGTATTATGTTTCCGACAAGGATAAAGCATGGTACAAAGAGCGGTATGGCATAAAATATTCTGACGCATACGAGGTTTACGGTTTGACAAGAACGGGATGCTGTGGCTGCTCGATTTCATACAAAGCGGTTGATGACCTGGAGCTGATACGCCCGTATGAGCCAAATGTTGTAAAAGCCGCATGGAACATATTTGGAAAAAGCTATGAATACCGGAAAAAGTATAATGATTACAAAAACGCCAGAATGATGGAAGAAAAGAAAAGGAAATCAAACATAGACGGGCAAATGGAGATGTTTGATCTTTATGACTTGGGGGGGAGGCAGGAATGAGAATACTGGTAGCATGTGAGGAATCCCAGGCGGTGACAAAGGAACTCCGGATGCTGGGACATGAGGCTTATTCCTGTGATATTGAGCCGTGTTCCGGCGGGCATCCGGAGTGGCACCTGCAGCAAGACGTGATCCCACTGCTGTCAGAGAGATGGGATATGATAATCGCGTTTCCACCCTGTACGCACCTGGCCGTATCAGGAGCCAGATACTTTGAGGAGAAAAGAAGGGATGGGAGACAACAGCAGGGGATTGATTTCTTTATGAGGTTCGTGAATGTGGATTGTGAGAAGGTGGCCATAGAGAATCCGATCGGGGTCATGTCAACCAGGTATAGAAAACCGGATCAGATCATACAGCCTTATGAGTACGGCCATGCGGAGCGGAAAAGCACATGTCTATGGCTTAAGGGACTGCCGAAGCTGGTTCCAACGGATATCGTCAAACCGGAATTGCATGTTTGCGGGAATGGGGTCATTGACAGCAAATGGCATTACCATACATACAATCTTCCTGCCAAGGAGCGGGCAAAGATGAGAAGTAAGACGTTTCCTGGGATAGCCAAGGCTATGGCTGAACAGTGGGCAGGAGAAGAAAGGCAGGATAAAAGATGACAGATAACGAATGGCTCGCAGAAATGGGTTTGTGTCATAAATGCCGAAAGAATAGAGCCGCTCCTGATAGGAAATATTGTTTTGACTGTCTTGATAAAATACGTGAAGAAAATGCACGGCGGTATGACAGCGGAAAAGCGAAAGCATACCAGTCAAGACGTCGGGAGATTTATCATGAAAAAAAGAAGAGCGGGATATGTGTACGGTGTAATAAAAAAGTAACACATTGACTTAGGGGGATTGTGGAGGGAAAGGAAATATGAAAAGACTAACATATAAAACAAATGGAAAGTACATAAACACAACAACTGAACAGATGCCTCCGTATGCTATAGATTGCGATATTGATACAGCTATTACAAAACTGGCAGATTATGAGGACTTAGAGGAACAGGGGAAACTTCTGAAACTGCCCTGTGCGGTGGGGGATTTTGCGCTGTTTTCTAATGGTGATATTCGACCCGTCATATATATAACATTGTCAAATCCGTATGAGGGCATAACAGTAGGCTGCCAAAACGGAATAAGAATTTCCATGAATTTGCAGTACGGAAATTGGTGCAAAGGTTTCTTTAAGACAGAAGAGGAAGCCGAAGCCGCGTTGAAAGAATTATGAGAGGAGCGCAAACAGGATGAAAATAATACCAAGAAGACCAACAGACCGGGGCGGCATCCTGTCAATGCCCCTTGTAGAGAATGTCCCCAGGCCGACAGATGCCACATGGAAGAAAACCATATGTCCTAAATGTGGTAAGGCATGTTGGGACAGACCGCTCCCAGAGGGATATCAGGAAAGCATATTTGACGGAAAGCTGTGTACCCTGTGTGCGTTGCAAATGGGAGAATCAAGAGGAGGCGGTGGATGACACAGGCAGATAAAATAATAATCAGTTTTATCATTGACTACTACAAGGAAAATCAGTTTTATCCCAATTATGGTGAGATAGCGGAGGGGATTGGCCGGACAAAATCAACGGTACATACTCATATGAGAAGGCTGGAGGATGAGGGAATCATTATCCGAAAGGCGGATTACTCATCACAGTACCGATTAATTAATATGGGGCTTATCCTTAAAAATCAGGGAGGTTGACAGCTATGGCAGAAAAGATAAGAACCCCAGCGCAACAGTTAGAGGAGTTCCTAAACTTCGTTGACCAGTGCTACACGGATTACCGGTATGCCTACGAGGCGGTCAACGAGGAGGACAAGCGACTCCAGGATCTTGTCCATGAGATTGAGTTTGCCCCGGACAAAGCGGAGAGAAACCGTGTGGCCACCAGGCTCCAGCACAGCAGAAAGGAGCGCAGGCGGAATAAGGATACGGTGAAGCTCAATGAGCTGGTGGTGAAGTTCTTCGACGAGAAAGGCCACCGGGATACCCTGAATAAAATGCGTCAGCTCCTGGGGCGTCAGAGAAAGGAGGAGGAATACCTGTTCGGGGAGAGGGTGTACAAGCGAAGGGTAAAATAAATGGGCGAAGGGAGGAGATAAGCATTGGACAAAGCTATATTAGTCCAGTACTGCGAGATGAAAGAAGAAATCAAGGATTTACGCAGAAGGATTCAAAAGCTGGATAGATTCCTGGAAAATCCTCCTTTGGTGGCGGATGTTGTGAAAGGGACCAGGAGGGATGGTACCATAGGCCCTATCAAGATTACAGGCATCCCAGAGCCAGAGTACATCCGCAAGCAGGGCATCCGGGAAAGGTACCGGAAGCTTTTAGAAGCAAAGGAGGCGGAGCTTTTGGAGCTTACCTGTCAGGCGGAGGAATACATAGGGAGCATACCAAAATCCGAGTTGAGGACTATGTTTAGGTTATATTTTATTGACGGATATTATTATGCGGGGGTAGCAATGCGGATGAACAGCATGTTTCCAAAGCGGAGATATACGGAAGAGAGTGTGAGGAAGAAGATTACAAGATTTTTTGAAGAAAATTAAAAAATGTCCGGCAGTGTCCGGTCAAAATGTGGTAGACTTTAGACTGGAAGAACTGAACACAGTAGTTTCTCCCTCTTTACGTATACGGCCATCAGGCGCTACAGTTTGGTGGCGGAATCGGTTTAGGCGGCATGTCGGCAAATATGAAAGCCAACATAGACCTAGCTTTTAGCCCTTTAATCTCATAAATTGGGGAAGAAAAGGCATTTGTTGTAGGATAAGTGCTTTTCTTTTTTCAAAAAACATAGTATAATAGTAATATATGAATGATGCTAGGGTTAAAAGATATCTATGAAAGAAATTGTCTTAATTGTTTCTAAATTGTGTATCAGCCAAGTTCATTTAGATGCCGTTTTCAGTTATAGCCAAAGGTTGATTTTACGGACAGTTTCAAATAAATTAACATAATTTATAGGCATATGACCTTTTGGACCTAGTATCGTATAAAAACAAAAGAGAGGAGGGGCATATGAATACGAAAGTTTCAACATTTGTATATTGTCTGGGAACAACCAATATGGAAGGAGATAATGCGCCCATTAATGCTATGGGGGTTTTGCCAGTTTTGACACCTGATTTTATACCAAGCACTTTTTCATTTTCTATAATAATAGGTATTCGTGGAATAGATGATGAATGTAACCATACGATGGATATCATATTTAAGGACTCTCTCAAAAATAATTTAGTTGAGGCAAAAGATATATTAATATCGGCTAATCAGTTACAAAGGGGAGAACAATCCTTACCAAAAGAGTATCGTGGTATAGTGTTGGGAATGGATTTGAGAAATGTTATTATTAAACAGGAGGGTGTTTATTTCACAGAGGTATATTTTGACAGAAAAAAGTTAGGAGATTTTGATATTTATGTCAAAGCAAAATGAAGGTGAAGAAAGTATTATTGAGATAAGCCCTCACAGAGTGGAAAATTCCCCATTACCTAAGGTTTTAATAGGGCCAATTATAGCAGTAAATATGCTGGCACTAGCAGTTACGTCAACGCCTAAAACATCATTATCGGGATTATCTAGTGAACGAGTAATTATTGAACAAGGAAAAAGTATAGTTATATATCCAATTATAAAATTGAAGTATAGTAATGGGCAGGTGATTCAAGATAAGGATGAAGTTGTAAACAGGGTACCATCAGTAGAAAATAGTGTAATAAAAGGTGAAACTACTGCCGATATCACATTCCAACAGATTATTGGAGATTTAAGGAAGGAGAATGCGGTATTGAAGAACAGATTAAGAAATAGTTTGCCTATTCATACATTAACCTATATGGTTGGGAGCGGTATCGTGACAGGAATTGTATCAACTTTATTATTGATGCGAGTTGCTTTAAATGTATATACGATAGATCCATATTATCTTATTTGTACATTGATTATCACTTTGGGATTGTTTTTAACAGCTTTTGTTTCCTTAAAAGATTGGAAGGATAATTTGTTAGATGAAAGAACTAGGTAAATACCTGAGTGAGTTATTAAAATTAATTAAGCTTGAAACAATGACAATGGCTGGGCGGGTTAACTTGGCATCAATATTAGTATTAGCGCTTTTCATAGTAGCATATACGACTAATGATATGTTATGTTATTTTATTTCGGCGGCAAGGGACTCTATACAGACATTAATACTAAAACAAAACATATCCAATCCCTATGAAACGATAAATATATTTAAAGTGATGATTCCGCTTATTGTGCTGATTATTTTGTGTTTATTTTTTTTACATATCAATGAGAAAGCAAAGAGTAAATTCGATAACCTATCTAATGATGAAAGTCATTCTTGATAGATAAGTTATGGATTAATAAAAGATGAGAGATGACTTCAGTTGTCTCTTTTCTTTTCCCAAAAACAAATACAGACCGATTGAGAGGTGGCCTCGCCACCTCTTTTAATTTTCCCAAAACCGACGAACAGGAGGTGACCCCACATGGCCAGAGCGCCAGATCCAAGAATAGAACAAGCAAAGGCCATGTACCTGAAAGGCATGAAATTAGTGGAAATCGCAAGCCGACTAAATCTCCCGGAAGGCACGATCCGCCGCTGGAAGTGTACCCATGGATGGGGCAAGGAAGGAGGCGAACGTTCGGATAAAGAAAGCGAACGTTCGGAAAAGAAGAGAAAGAGGAAGCAAGGCGCACAGCCGGGGAACAAGAATAGTTCCGGTGGTCCGCCAAAGAATAGAAAGGCAGAAAAATACGGCTTCTTCTCTAAGTATCTCCCGGATGAAACCCGGGAGATTTTTTCTGCCGTTGATCAGGCCAATCCTCTGGACCTGTTGTGGCATCAGATACAGATCGCCTATGCTGCTATCATCCGGGCGCAGAGAATCGCCTATGTAAAAGACCAGGACGATAAGACCATAGAGAAGGTTGGCCATAAAGATGGAGAGCAGGTGACAGAAGAGCGTTGGGAAGTACAGCAGGCCTGGGACAAACAAAACGAGTTTATGAAAGCACAAGCCCGCGCCCAGGCAGAGTTGCGGGCTATGATCAAACAGTACGATGAAATGCTCCACAAGGATTGGGAGTCTGTCAGCCAGGAGCAGAGGGCGAGGCTTTCAAAGCTTAAGGCTGAAACCGAAAGGATCAAAAAAGAAAACGACAATGACAACGGAGACGGAGTGGTGTACGACTGGATAGCAAGCGTTACCGGGGAGGTATCAGAGGCATCAAAAGAGAAAGGGGACAGCGATGAATGAGCACGAACAATGCCATGTTGCGCCGCCGCTTTTTTGCGGAGCGGATACCCTTATACCGCAAGGATCCGGTCCTATTCGCAAATGAAGTCCTGCGGTTTAAGCCTGACAACTGGCAACAGAAAGCCCTTATGGATTTGGCAGGGAATCCCAAGGTTGCTATCAAATCCGGCCAGGGCGTGGGAAAGACCGGAATGGAGGCAGTGGCGCTTTTATGGTTCCTGTCCTGTTTCCCGTATCCCCGTGTTGTGGCCACCGCCCCTACAAAGCAGCAGCTCCATGACGTGCTTTGGTCAGAGATCAGCAAATGGATGAGTCGTTCGCCGCTGCTCTCATCAATCCTTAAATGGACAAAGACCTATATTTATATGATAGGCAATGAAAAGCGTTGGTTCGCAGTAGCCAGGACCGCCACCAAGCCGGAAAACATGCAGGGATTCCACGAGGACAACATGCTCTTTATCGTGGATGAAGCCTCTGGCGTTGCGGATCCAATCATGGAAGCGATACTCGGCACTCTGACCGGAGAAAATAACAAATTGCTCATGTGCGGGAATCCCACAAGGACTTCCGGCACATTTTTTGACGCTTTCAACGGAGACAGAGCCCTTTATCAATGCCATACCGTGTCCTCCGCAGACAGCCCCAGAACAAATAAGCAGAACATCCGGTCGCTTATACGCAAATACGGCAAGGACAGCAATGTGGTGCTTGTCAGGGTTTACGGGGAGTTTCCTAAGCAGGAAGATGATGTGTTTATCATACTCTCTGTTATTGAACAATGTGGAAGCCGAATATATGAACTTCCAGAAGATAAAGGCATGCCGTACATTATATTTGGAGTGGATGTTGCGAGATTTGGAGACGATGAGACAGTCATATACAGGAATGTCAAGGGGAAACTGAAAATGGTTGCGCGCAGGCGGGGACAGGATCTAATGGCTACCGTTGGGGATATTGTTGCCCAATACAGGAAAGTGATCCGGGAGTTTCCGGAATATGGCGGAAGAATTTATGTCAATATTGATGATACAGGGGTGGGAGGCGGAGTAACAGACCGTCTAAGAGAGGTAAAGCGCGAGGAGAAATTGAATCGCCTTTTTGTCATACCAATCAATGCGGCGGAAAAGATCGAGACGGATACAAAGGAGGGCAAGGAGGCGGCAGAGCGCTATAATAATCTTACTACGCATATGTGGGCCGTTCTGCGGGACTTGTTGGAGAACAGACAGATCGAGATTGAAGACGACGCGGAAACTTTTGCCCAGATATCTGTCAGGAAATATTTTATGGCGTCAAATGGGAAGCTGGAACTTGAAAGCAAAAAAGAGATGAAAAAGCGGGGGGCAAGATCACCGGACAGAGGAGATGCGGCGGCCCTTTCCGTTTATCTTGGAAAAGTTAAGAAATACACGGGAAGCGCGCCTGGTAAAGAAGTGATCAGCAGACTTAACAAATCCAGCTATTGGCAAAATGGAAGGTGAGGTGAGGCAGCAGGATGTCAGGTAAGGAAATTGGCCGGATAGGTCAGAGACGATATGGCGGAACTATTTATGAGGAGTTTTTACATGAATTAAGAGGGAAAAGAGGGATAGAAGTCTACAGAGAAATGTCTGAAAACGACGATGTAGTAGGCGCTATCCTCTTTGCGATTGAAATGCTGGTGAGACAGTGTAAGTGGAATGTTGAACCTGGAGGAAACACCGCAAAGGATAAAGAAGCCGCTGAATTTGTGAAAAGCTGTATGAACGATATGCAGGACACATGGATAGATACGATATCCGAGATACTGTCTTTCCTTACCTATGGATGGAGCTTTCATGAGATTGTATATAAGCGCCGCATGGGGAATACAAACGATTCCCGGACCAGAAGCAAATATGATGATGGCCTGATCGGGTGGAAGAAACTGCCGATCAGGGCGCAGGAGACGCTTTATCAGTGGGAATATGATAATGAGGACAACCTTTTGGGAATGACGCAGATGCCTCCTCCGGATTTCGGAATCTTCACGATCCCATTAGAAAAGGCGCTGCTCTTTCGGACAAAAAGCCGTAAAAACAATCCGGAAGGAAGGAGTATTTTAAGGAACTCTTACCGCTCCTGGTATTTTAAACGAAGGATTCAGGAGATTGAAGGAATTGGTATTGAGAGGGACTTGGCCGGACTTCCGGTGATCTATGCCCCGGGGGATTTGGATATATGGGACAGCACTGTGGAAGAAAACGTCAGAGTCAGGCTGTGGTTGGAGGATATGGTGAGACATATCCGGAGAGACGAAATGGAGGGGATTGTTCTCCCCCATGGCTATGAGTTAAAGCTGTTGAGTTCTGCAGGCACCAGGCAATTTGATACTAATACGATCATCAACCGTTACGATACCAGAATCGCTATGACAGTATTGGCGGATTTCATTTTCCTGGGACATGATAAAACAGGGAGCTGGGCGTTAAGCTCCGATAAAACGCAGTTATTCGCTGTTGCCATAGGAGCGTTCCTGGATATCATCTGTGAGACATTTAACAGTCAAGGGATACCGGCTCTCATAGACCTTAACAGAGAGCATTTTGCGGGCATTATGGAATATCCTAAGATGACGCATGGGGATATTGAGGATGTGGATATTACAAAGGTTTCAGCGTTCATAAAAGATATGGTGGGGATTGGCGTTTTGATTCCGGATGACGGTCTGGAGGACTACATCCGTCAGGCGGGTCATCTTCCGGGAAAGACCTATGAGATGATGAGGGAGGAACGAAAACAGCAGCAGGAGTCGAACCAGCCCCCAGAGTCCAGACCATTTGGCGATGTTGGTTCAGACGTTGAAGGAGACGGGGGACCAGATGAAAAGACTGACGCGGCCAAAAGACGCCTGGGAAGGGAGACCGGCATATGAGATTCCGGATGCTTGCTCCATCACGGGTAAAAAAGGCAAAAACAGAAGGAAGCCAGGAAGTGCTACGCCGCCTTGAAGAGTTTTTGGAAAATAATTGTGATGAGCCAGTTAAAATCTTATGCGGCTTTTGGAAGGATCAGCAAAACGCGGTCACCTACCAAGAATTAAGACAAGCGGTCATTGATGGAATGATAGATCAGGAAACATTGCGTTTGTGGTCCCAGGATTATTCCATTTTGACGGCGAACAGACTTAGGAGTCTGTGGACAGAAGCGATTGCAGCGGGGGCAGCAGGACAACCGATTCTTGACCGAGAGACATTTGCGTTTCAAACCCAGACTCCAGGTGTATTGAGCTGGATCGATAAACATGGCGCGGAGTTTGTTACAGCCAGTACACAGGAGCAGAAAGACGCCATTGCGGCGCTTTTGACAAAGAAGATCAAAGACAGTCATACGGTTGATGAACTTGCGCAGCTCATAAGGCCCTGTATTGGGTTGACAGAACGTGATGCCAAAGCGGCAGTCAATCTTTATGATACCATTGTGGCGACCCTGACAAAGGATCATCCGAGAATGAAACCGGAAAATATTCGGAAGAAGGCTCTGGATGCCACCATGAAGTATGCAGAGAAAAAACACCGGCAGCGGGCCATGGCGATCGCCCAGACAGAAAGCGCTTTTGCGTATAACCGGGGAGCCGATGAGGGGGTTCGGCAGGCCCAGTCAGAGAAGCTGATCGGAAGGGTGATGAAACGCTGGAGTACGTCTGGAGACGATCAGGTGTGCGGCGTATGCCAGAGTTTTGAAGGGATGGAGGTTGAAATGGATAAAGGATTCCCATTTAAAGGCAGGAGTCTGTTTCCCGGGCATAATCTTTTACCTCCGGCACATCCAAGATGCGCATGCGCGGTGGAGTATATTGAGGTAGAACCGCCGCAGATGCCATATGACATGCAAGGTCCTCAAAAAGCTGATGAAGAAAAGGAGGGTGAGCGCAGCGAACCGCAGTATCTGGGATCGCTTGACGATACCTCGGATGCTATGGTAAAATCAACTTTAGAAAGGCTTGAATCTGAAATCGTGAAAAGCGATATTGAGAACGCTATTGTGGTAACTAAGTCGGGACTTATTTTTCAGTGTTACGGAAATAAAAACGGGGTGTATCCAAATGTAGATTTGGAGGCCGAACTGATGAATGCCAGTGTTACGCACAACCACCCGTCAGGCTCTTTGAATGAGTATTCATTCAGTCAGGACGATATTGATCTTTTCATTAAATATAACCTTAGGCTGCTTCGGGGGATAGATGAAAAATATATCTATGAACTTTCAAGAGACGGGACTGATCTTGACAGTCATGCTACTTTGGAAGAATTGATAAATTCAGATGGCGATTTGGCAAGGCATGAAGAAGTGATCGAAATTGCCAGAGGGTTAGGTATCGGATACCGGAGGTGGAAACGGTGACAAAGGAAGAAATTCGTACGATCTTTAATGGATTGGAGGATACACAAAAAAAAGAAGTCGAAAAAACATTTCAAAGAAAGAGAAACCAGCTTTTTGAATGGAATAACGCGGAGCGGGAAAAAATCTGTGAGAAGCTGAAAAAAGAAGGAAGGTACAGAACAGGGCTGGATGCGACTAATACCCAGCCAGAAGTGAGGAAACTCTCGGAGGAGTACAACCGCCGGTTTGACGCGCTTTTGGAAGAATGTGTTTGTGAGATAATTGAACAAAGTAAATTGAAGTGAAAATACCACCTGCCTGCGCAAGTGGTATTTTTATGCGGAAAGAAGGTGATAAGATGAAAAGCTTTTCAGATATGATCAGTAAATCGGCCAAGCCAAGACAGAGGCAGACGGAAGATGTTTTAAAAGGGCACTTTAAGATCATGAAATCGGATGATGAAAAGATGCTTGCTTTCGGCTGGGCAAGCGTCTCCATGCGGGTAAATGGAGAGGTGATCGAGGACTGGCAGAAGGATATTGTGGAGCCGGAAGAATTGGAGAGGGCAGCGTATGAATTTGTTTTGTTATATCGGGAGGGCGGTGAAATGCATGAGAAAGGCGGCACCGCTGTTCTCATAGAGAGCGTTGTGTTTACAGATGAGAAGATACGGGCTATGGGGATTCCCGCAGGCACGCTCCCGATTGGTTGGTGGATTGGGTTTAAGGTTCTGGATAAAGATGTATGGGAAAAGGTCAAGGATGGTACTTATCCTATGTTCTCTATTGAAGGGGAAGCGGAGAGGGTGGAGGCAGAGAACTAAAATGGCATAACCAAGATAATCAGAACACCTTTCATACAAAGGGTGTTCTTTTTATACCCCAAAAACAGGAAAGGAGGCGGCAAAGTGGCAACAAAACTTAAAAATCTTAAGATCAAGAAGGTAGATTTTGTGGATGAGGGAGCTAATCCGGACGCCCACATCAAGATGATAAAACGAAAGGAGGGGGAGGGGCAGAATACAGGAGAGGGCGGCAAAAAGGAGTCCGGAAGCATACTGAACAGGCTGCTTAGCTTTATGGGAAAGGC
>Ga0137306_101466_pt1 | contig 23766 bp, 23 predicted proteins | sample Inofroosms_March_FD_97187 | JGI IMG/M metagenome (GOLD analysis project Ga0137306, IMG submission 97187) | Mouse cecal microbial communities from Vienna, Austria - N-Acetylneuraminic and N-Acetylglucosamine D2O microcosms_March | ecosystem: Host-associated > Mammals > Digestive system > Large...
CCGGGCTCTCCCAAAGTTCCTTTCGTGATGGAAAAAATATTGGCCTCGTACAGCTTTCCCTGATTGGCTTCCACCACCCGTCCGGTATCGGTGTCGCTGATGCCGTGGCCCAGTGCGCCGAATATGCCGTGTTCATCTACAAAAGTAAGCGTGCCGATGCCGTGGGTGTCGTCCCTGACCCAGATTCCGGCTTTGTAGTCTTCCGGACCGGTGCAGGCGGCTTCCACCCGGACGTCCATCTCCTCACCGCCCCGGCGTATGGTAAATACCAGCGGCTCTGCCCCCTGGGCACGAATCATCCCGGCCAATTGCTCTTTGCCGGCAGGCCGTTCGCCGTTTACCCTCAATATATAATCGCCGGATTTCAGAATACCGTAGGACGGTTCTACCGTCTCTCCCGACTGCGTCTCGATTTTGCCGGTACCCACCACCATAATACCGTCCGTTTCCAGATATACCCCCACCGGGATGCCGCAGGGAATCACGGTGCGTTCTTCGGCTACATTTACGTCGATATTTTTCATATCGAACAGGCCGAACAGTTTCAGGCTAAGCTGATAAGTCCCCTCTGCCTCCGAATAAATGCCAAAGGGATCGTCAAATACAATATCAATTTCATCAGAGCGGATATCGGACGCATACCCCAGCGTCACTTCTTCGCTTCCGCTGGATAAGCTGAAACCGAAGGGAATATGAAAAGAAAAATCACTTTCTTGATCTTTCACCAGATGAATCTGATTGGGAATTACCTTTTTCACATAATACCAGGTATACAAAAGTGTAAACAGAACAGTAAACGCCAGCACACGAAGCAGCCACCGTTGATAGCGTTTCTTTATCTCCATGTAAAGACCTCCTACTTTATAGTTCCGCAATTCCCCACCAGGGCTTATACGGTCCATTGCTGATTTATACGGTCCCGCCCTTTTGTCAAACACTTTGAAATCCGGTCAAACATGCTGTGGGCACATTTTACCGAATACACCATAACAAAAAAGCGGTGCTTTCTTTCAAAACATCCGCTTTTAGTATGTGTGATTCCTCTGATTCTCAATCTAGTATTTTTTGGTGTATCTGTCAAGGCCGTTTGTTTTATTTTACCATTTTATTTGTTCTGTCCCATTCCTTCTGCCTGTCTTGTCCGGCCCGTCTATATTTTATTTGTTCTTCATCCCTGTTTCGTCTGCTCCGCCAGCTTTTTCATCTCCCTGGCATTTTCCAGCACTGCGTCGGTAATCTGAGCTCCGCCGAGAAGACGGGCAAGCTCGGATACGGATTCTTCCGGGGCCAGCTTGTGAATCTGGGTTTTTGTTTTTCCGGTTCTGGAAGATTTTTCTATCAGGTAATGTCCGTCCGCCATGGAAGCGATCTGGGGCAAATGGGTAATGCACAGCACCTGATGATTTCTGCCGATATAAGACAATTTTTCAGAAACCATCTGGGCCGTCCTGCCGCTGATGCCGGTGTCAATTTCATCAAAAATCAACGTAGGAATATCGTCGTCATCCGCCAGCACCGTCTTAACCGCCAGCATAATTCTGGACAGCTCGCCGCCGGACGCTACCATATGAAGCGGCTTCGGTTCTTCTCCCACATTGGTGGAAATCAGAAACTGGGCCTGGTCGGTGCCGTTTTTCGTGTAATCCTTTAACGGCTGAAATTCCATGGTCAGCTCCACATTTTCAAAATTCAGTTCTGACAATCCTCCGGCGATCCTGCCGCATAAACTGTCGGAAGCCTTTTTGCGCAGCGCGCTGAGACGTTCAGAAGCTCTTTTTAACTGCTCCTCCGTCTTTTGCAGTCGTTCGGCGGCCTCTTTTTTCTTTTCTTCATAGTGTTCCAGTTTTTTTAGCTGCTCATACTTCTCGGACAAATATCGCTGTATTAATTCCCATTTATTTCCATATTTTGATTCAATCGTGCGAATCAGATCCAGCCGCTTTCGGATTCCCGCCATTTCTTCCTCATCAATCACCAGATCGTCCAGATAATCGGCAACCGCCCGATTACAGTCATTCAGCACCGATTCCAGATCCGCCATCTGGGAAGCAATGCCGTCCAGAGCCGGATCAAGCCCCGAAATCTGGGCCATACCGCGAACTGCCCGGCCCACCGCTTCTCCGGCCGCCTGGTCGCTGTCGTAACCGATTTCATTCTTCACCTCATGCAGTACGGCGGCGATTTTCGCGCCGGAAGCACATACTTTATATCTGGCTTCCAGTTCTTCCTCCTCCCCCTGACGGATGGCGGCATCCTCGATCTCACCGATCTCGAAACGGATAAAATCCAACTGGCGCAGACGCACATCCTCGTCCATATCAAAGGAAGCATACGCTTTTACCAGGGCCGCATACTCCTGATAGAGCCGCTCCACCTTCTGTTTTTCCGGCTGAATCGTCTCTTTTCCATAAAGATCTAAAATTTCCAGATGTTTCTTGTCAGACAACAGGGATTGGTGTTCATGCTGGCCGTGAATGTCCAGCAGCAGAGAAGTGAGCCTGCGAAGTTTTGACAGCGTGGCAGCCTCATCGTTGATTCTGCTCATGCTTTTTCCGGCCATGATCTTCCGGGTGATAATAATGGTTCCGTCTTCCTCCGGCGTAACGTCCAGCGCTCTGACCGCCTCCAGCTTTTCCGCCTCGTCCACGGAAAACATCAGCTCAATATAAGCATATTCCGCGCCTTTGCGGATCACGGAGCCGGATATTTTCTGCCCCAGCGCCGCATTGACCGCATCGATCAGAATGGATTTGCCGGCGCCGGTCTCGCCGGTCAGAATATTCAGGCCGGGACCGAAATCCACGTCCGCCTCGTCGATCAAGGCAAAATTTTTCACATGCAGGTGTGATAACATTTGATTTCTCTCCAATTATTGTTCCGTCTGCGCCATTCCCGCCGCACTTCATTCCGGCCCGGTTTCCGGCCGCCGCATTCTGCGTCTGTCAATGAAACCTGCGGGATGCAGGCGCTGTGTTGTTTTACAGTTCCGCTTCGCCCCTCCCATTGCACCCAGACATGACTCTGTTTCCAGCCGCTGCCCGCATTTGAAATCAAGCCGTGCAATGTTTGGAGCTTTGCTGTTTCAGTTTCTTTCGCCCTGCAAATTATTCATGCAGCATCCTTCTCAGCTTTTCCATCAAAATGATGGTATCATCAACGGACCGCACCGCACACATAATGGTATCATCTCCGGCGATACAGCCTACCAGTTCCTGAAAATGAAGGGCATCCAGCGCCGCTGCCGCCGCCATGGCAAGTCCGGCGCCGGTTTTGATCACCAGAATGTTCTGAGCCATATCCATGGAGACAAATCCGTCCTTTAATATACGCACATATTTATCACTGGAAGTCTCACCCGGATTTTTCATCACCGCATACTTCTGCTGTCCTTTTCCGTCAGAAATTTTCGACAGCTTTAACTCCCGGATATCCCTAGACACTGTGGCCTGGGTCACGTTAAACCCTTCCTGATTCAAACGGTCGGCCAGATCCTCCTGGGTTTCAATATCGTACTTTCCAATTAATTCCACAATTTTGCTGTGCCGTTCTGTTTTCATCCCGCTCCTCTTAACATTTCATTCATCATATTTCTGTTATTCTTGATAACAGTTCCGCAGCTCTCCTCCAAACCCCTTTTGCTCCGGAACCATTGCCGGCCCCCCTGTGTCTGTAACGCTTTCCGGCGCCATACCATAAATAGAAAGCCTCATCCTGATAATTTCCTGCGCAGAATTTCCAGAAAGCTGACCTTGCTGGTTCTGAGAATTTTGGTCGTATAAGAAGATTTGTTGATCTCCAGCCGCTCTCCCGGCTTCAATGAGCCGCATTCCACACCGTCAAAGGAGGCGACGCATTCTCCCCCCTTTTCCTCAAACCCTTCCGCAGCCTCCACCGTAATCCTGGCATCCGCCGGCAATACAATGCTGCGGTTGTTCAGCGTGTGGGGAGAGATGGGGGTCAATATCATAATCGACGCATTGGGCTCTGCCAGCGGCCCCCCTGCCGACAGGTTGTAGGCGGTGGAACCGGTAGGCGTGGAAATCAGAATCCCGTCCGCCGTATAGTGGTTGAGAAACTCGCCGTTCACATAAATATTAAACCGTACAACCCGAACGGACCCTTTTCTGGTAATGACAATATCATTCAGCGCCCTGTCGGAACAGACAAGCCCGTCCGGTCCGAACAACTGCCCCTTAAGCATCATCCGTTCTTCCACGAAATAATCCCCGGCAATAATCTTATCCAGAACCCCCGCGTAGGAAGTATGATCCACCTCTGTCAGATATCCCAGCGTGCCCATATTGATGCCGTAGATGGGAATCTGTCTATGTACCAGGTCCCGCGCCGCCTGGATCAGCGTGCCGTCGCCGCCCAGCACCAGAATACATTCCGTATCGTCGGGCACCCAGCACTCGCTTGTATACGCGCTTCCCTCCCCCGGTCCTTCCTGTTCCCGCAGACGGCAGACTTTTCCTCTTTCTTCCAGAAATTTTCGAATCTTCCCGGCCATTTTAAGTCCCGGATCTTTTGTCATATTGGCGATCAGATAAAAGTGATCCATCGGTTACTGTCCTCCTGAAAGACTGTCATGAGCCGCCCGGACGACTTCCATAATATCCGGCATGTGGAATGGCAGCTCCGTTTCCATCCGCTCATTCTCCCCTTCTGCCGGCATCTTTACATCCTTTTCCTCAGGCTCCCTGTCATCTTCCCGCGCCTCTTTCCCCATACCGGAAACCTTCTGCAGATACAGCAGGTACTCAATATTTCCTTCCGGTCCCTTAATCGGAGAATAAGACAGAGCCAAAAGCCGCAGCCCGATTGAAACCGCATAGTCCATCACCGACCGGATTACTTCCTGATGCACCTTTTTATCCCGGACCACGCCTTTTTTGCCCACCTTCTCTTTTCCTGCCTCAAACTGAGGTTTAATCAGGCAGACAATCCGGCCGTCTTCTTTCAGCAGCCCCTTCACCGGTCCCAGCACCTTTGTCAGAGAGATAAAAGAAACGTCTATGGATACAAAATCCAGTACATCGCCGATCATATCCGGCTCCACATAACGGATATTGGTCTTTTCCATACAGACCACCCGCTCGTCCTGGCGGAGCTTCCAGTCCAACTGCCCTCTGCCCACGTCCACCGCATATACTTTAACGGCGCCGTTCTGCAACATACAGTCCGTAAATCCGCCTGTGGAAGCGCCCACGTCCATACAGGTCATTCCCTCCAGGGAAAGATCAAATTCCTTCACCGCTTTTTCCAGTTTCAGGCCGCCTCTGCTGACATAGGGGAGAGTATGCCCTTTTACCTGAATATCGGCTTTAAAAGGGTCAAAAGCCGTCCCGGCTTTGTCTTCCTTCTGCCCGTTGACATAAACGCTGCCGGCCATAATCATGGCTTTTGCCTTTTCTCTGGACTGAGCCAGCCCCTGGTTTACCATCAGCACATCCAAACGTTCCTTCATGCTTTCCTCTTTCTGACACATTTCCTGTGTCATCCGGGTAAATCTGAAAATTTTTTTCAAACCTCGCAGTTATAAAAGTCCCTCGCCGAAAACCATTTTGTCCGGCGCAGATTCTGTCTTTCAGCCATTCTGCCTGTTATCCGTTTTCAGGCCACAGTATATTACATATTTTCACAAATATACCATCTTTATCAATGCCTACTTCCCGCTTCAATATATCCACGTTGCCATGCTCCACATACATATCCGGAATGCCGATACAGAGCAGCTTCGGCCTTTTGAGCACCCGGCTCCCGACCTGCCGCCCGGTCCGTTCCTCCACCTGATGCAGATACCGCCCCACAGCCTCTCCAAAACCGCCCCGCAGCACATTTTCCTCCATGGTCACATAAAGCGGATGGTCTATGGCCAGTTCCTCCAGCATATCTGTATCCAGCGGCTTTACAAATCTGACATTGACCACAGAAGCATTGATTCCTTTTTCCAGCAGCAGTTCTCTCACCTGACAGGCCGTTTCCACCATGCTGCCCACTGCCAGCAGGGCCACCTCGCCGCCCCGGAACAGTACCTCACTTTTCCCATGGACAAAAGGCGCCTGATACTCTTTCAGCCCCGTATAAGCCTGTCCTCTGGGATAGCGGATGGCGATGGGGCCTTCATATTCCATGGCATACCGGAACGCCGCCTCCAATTCCCACCCGTTTTTCGGCGCGATCACACTCATATTCGGTATGGAAGACAGAAAAGACAAATCAAAAATTCCCTGATGGGTCTCCCCGTCGCTGCCCACCAGTCCGGCCCGGTCCACCGCAAACACCACCGGCAGCTCCTGGATACAGACATCATGCAGGATCTGGTCATAGGCCCTCTGTAAAAAGGAAGAATAAACCGCCACCACCGGTTTCAGCCCGCCGGCCGCCATACCTGCGGCAAATGTTACCGCATGGGCTTCCGCAATACCCACGTCAAAAAAACGATCCGGATATTTATGGGAAAAAGGCGTCAGTCCCGTCCCGTCCGGCATTGCCGCGGTAACTGTTACCATAGACGGATACCGTTCTCCCAGTTCTGCCAGCGTCCTGCCGGCGATATCCGTATAGGAATCTCCCGTCTTCTTCTTTTTTGGCAGACCCGTCTCAATCTCAAAAGAGTCCACCCCATGGAAACGGGCGGGATTTTCCTCCGCCGGCCCGTAGCCCCTGCCCTTCTGGGTCAGCACATGAATCACTACCGGACGGCGGATATGACGGGCTTCATGAAGCACCCTTGCAAGCCCCTCGATATTATGTCCGTCCAGCGGTCCCCAGTAGGTAATCCCCATATTTTCAAACAGCATGCCCGGCAGAAATACCTGCTTAATCAGACTTTTCGTCTTTACGATCTGGCGGATCAGGCTGTCGCCCACCACCGGAATCTTGCTCAGCGTAGACTCCGTGGACTGTTTCAGCTTATTATAGGGAATCGCCGAGCGGATGGAATTCAAATGTCTGGATATGCCGCCGATATTTTCGGAAATCGACATATTATTATCATTTAAAATAATGATGAAATTCGTTTTCAGCCTGGATGCATTGTTCAGTGCCTCATAGGCCATGCCGCCGGTCAGAGCGCCATCTCCGATTACAGATACCACCGCATAATCCTCCCCGGCCAGATCCCTGGCTTCCACCAGCCCCAGCCCGGCAGAGATCGAAGTAGAACTGTGGCCGGTATCAAACGCATCGCAGACGCTCTCCCGCCGCTTCGGAAATCCGCTCATCCCTCCATAGGTCCGCAGCTCGTCAAAATCATCTTTTCTGCCGGTCAGCAGCTTATGGGTATAGGACTGATGGCCCACATCCCAGACGATCCGGTCTTTTGGCGGATCAAAAGCCAGGTGCAGCGCCATTGTCAGCTCCACCACCCCCAGATTGGAAGCCAGATGGCCTCCCGTAACGCTGATTTTCTCAATCAGAAAATTCCGTATTTCCTGGGCCAGCCGGTTGTACTCCTTCTTTTTCAGTTTTTTGATATCCCCTGGTTTCCTGATACGTTCAAGCATCGTCATACGCATTGTCCTTTTGGCTGCCGCAGCCCGTTTTCTCACGCTGCCGGTCAGTCCTTCATCAACTTTTCCGGTTTATCAGCGAAAGAATTAACTGACGCAGAAAGGGATTTTCCGCCGGAAAACCATCCAGAATTCCAATAGCCTGCCGGGAATATTCTTCCACCAGTGCCTTTGCGCCCTCAAGCCCTTTCAGCGTCACATAAGTGGTCTTGCTGTTTTTCTCATCGCTGCCCACCGGTTTTCCAGTTACCTTTTCATCCCCTGTCACGTCCAGAATATCGTCCTGGATCTGAAACGCCATGCCTATGGCCAGAGCCATCTGCGATACCCTGCGCTGTTCCTCCTCACAGGCTCCGGCCAGAACCGCGCCGATCAGCATGGACGCTTCAAGCAGCGCCCCTGTTTTCAGCCTGTATACAAAATCCAATTGTTCCTCTGTCATCGGATGTCCGGTCAGCTCCACATCCACCGTCTGACCGCCGATCATGCCGTAGATACCGGTTCTGGCAGCCAGAATCTCAACGGCCTTTCCCACCCGCATGGGATGTACGGCCAGGCCGAATGCTTTGGAGGCCACCTCGAAAGCATAGATCATCAGCGCATCCCCGGCCAGTATCGCCATATCTTCTCCGTATACCACCCAGGTCGTCTTTTTTCCCCGCCGGTATTCGTCCGCATCCATGGCCGGCAGATCGTCATGCACCAAAGAAGACGTATGAATCATCTCAATTGCCGCCATAAAAGGCTCGATCTCCTCCCCCTGCCCGCCGAACAGCCGGTAGACCTCTTTCATCAGCATGGGCCGCAGCCGTTTCCCGCCCGCCAGCACGCTGTAATTCATCGCCTGGAAAATCAGTCTCTGGTGTCCTGTCTCCTCCGGCAGCCAGCGGGTTACGATGTTTTCCGTCTCCCGCAGCTTTTCCTGCATCTGCCGCTGCCAGCCGTTTCCTTCCTCTGCTCCCTTTTGTATATTAGAATCCATTGGTTTCCTCACTTTCGCCTACCATGATCAACTGTTTTTCGATTCTGTCGATCTTCTGCCCACACATCTGCGCCAGCTTCATTCCCTGCTGATACAACACAAACGACTGTTCCAGCGAAGCCTCTCCTCCCTCCAGCCGGGCCACCAACTGCTCCAACTGTAAGAACGCTTCTTCGATGGTTAGCTGATCTTCTTCCGGCGCAACCTGAATATTGATCTCTGTCTCTTTCACGACTGTCCGCCTCCTTTATCCGAATCCGATGCCAAAAATACCGAGCTTTCTGACATATCTGTAAGCAGCCCTTCTTTTCCGCATACTTCGTCCGGCTTTTTTGCCACAACTTCCGCCTCAATTCTCCCGTCCCGCATCAGAATGGTCAGCCCGTCGCCCTCCGTCACCTGATTCACGGAAATCAGCGCCTCGCCTTTTTGGTCCCGTGCATAGACGTAACCGCCGCCCAGCTTCTTCAAAGGCGACTGCCCTTCCAGCCTTGCGGCCTGTAAACTGAGCCTGTGGCGGCAGGAAAGAATCTGCTGCTCCATACTGCGTCTGACCCGGTCCTCCAGCTCCGACAGATACTGCCGTTTCTGAGCGATCTGATACCGGGGATTGTATAAAGCCAGTTTCAGCCGCAAAGCCTCCGTCTTATCCCGATAACGGCGGATATACTGCTCCTGGCCCCGGACAAGCCGCTGTCTGAAACCGGCCAGCTCCTGCTCAAACTGACGATAGTCAAACACCGCCAGCTCCGCCGCCGCTGAAGGCGTAGGCGCCCGCAGATCCGCCGCGTAGTCGGCTATGGTCACATCTGTCTCATGCCCCACCGCGGAAATCACCGGCGTCCGGGCGTGGAAAATGGCATAGGCTACTTTTTCGCTGTTAAAAGCCCACAGATCCTCTATGGACCCGCCGCCCCTTCCCACAATCATACAGTCCAGTCCCATCCCATCCAGCGTCTCAATTCCCTTTACGATGCTTTCCGGCGCATACTCTCCCTGCACCAGCGCCGGATAGAGATATAACTGCACATAGGGATTCCTTCTATATGAAATATTCATAATATCCCGGATGGCCGCTCCCGTGGAAGCCGTGACAATGCCCACCCGACGGGCATAGCGGGGAATGGGCTGCTTATACTCCGGGGCAAACATCCCCATCTCCATCAGCCTGTCCCGCAGTTCTTCAAACTGACGGAACAGATCTCCGGCCCCGTCCAGCGTAATTTCTCTGGCATAGAGCTGGTACTTTCCGTCCCGCTCATAGATACTGACGGAGCCTCCCGCAATCACCTGCTGCCCCTCCCGCATCTGAAACCGCAGACCCTTCCGGTTTCCGGCGAACATTACCGCCGACAGCACCCCTGAGCTGTCTTTCAGGGTAAAATAAATATGGCCGGAGCTGTGATATTTGCAGTTGGACACCTCCCCTTTAACATAAATATTCCGCAGGGCGAAATCCTGGGTAAACATGTTTTTTATATAGCCGTTCACCTGGCCTACCGTATACACGCTGCCCGCCATATCCTACACCGTTTTTCTCACCAGCTTGCCCAGCACGCCGTTGATAAAAGAAGGAGAATCGTCGCCGCCGAATTTTTTCGCCAGCTCCACCGCCTCATTGATAGCCACTTTCTCCGGAACGGCGTCGTCATGGAGAATCTCATACAGAGCCAGACGGATAATCGCCAGATCCACCTTGCCCATACGCCTGGTCTTCCATCCCTGGGCCACGTCGTTAATCTGATGATCCAGTTCCTCCACCCGCACATAAATCTGCCCGGCCCTGGTCCGAAGCTCCTCCTTCGCCTCCTCCGGCATATCTTCAAATTCCGCCAGGTACAGCTTTACCTGACCGTCCAGATCCTCATCATTATAAAATTCTTTTAAGAACAACAGCCGGAAGGTGTGCTCCCGTATTTCTCTTCTGGTCATATTATTTATTCTCCCACATCAGTCATATTCTTCACACAGGCCATGAAACCTCCGGCCCTCACGGCAGCCGCCGGATTTCCCCGTCCGTATCCCCGGAGCAAAAACAAAAGGATGCCAGTACGCCTGACACCCCCTTTATATTGCTGCATTTGGTTGTCATGGTCCGTAAAACACCGTCCGCCGGGACACATGCACATCGGAATGCAGACGTCTCAGCCCGCGGACTCACTAATCCTCAAAATCCACTCCGGCGATCCGGATATTCACGTCAATCACTTTCAGGCCCGTCATATTCTCAATGGCGTTCTTCACCCTGTCCTGAACGGCCTCCGCCACCTTGGGAATGCTGCATCCGTACTTTAACTGCAGCGACAGATCAACGGAAACGGACGTATCCATCACGGCCACCTTGACCCCTTTGGAAAGGTTCTTCATGCCCAGCTTGCCCACCAGCTCATTCGTAATATTCCCGGCCATGGACGCCACGCCGTCCACCTCCGTCGCCGCAAGTCCTGCGATAATCGCCACCACCTCGTCGGCAATCTCCACGGAACCTACCTGTCCCGTCTCATGTATCATATGTGTGCTTCTGTTTTCAAATTCATTCGACACCGCACATTCCCTCCTGAAATCAAATTCAAACCGCTCTTTTACCGGACAGACTTCCCTGTCCTGCTGCATTATATTATAACAGACTCCGGGGAAATTGCAAAGAAAAAGTTTTTCTTCCGTACCTCCCAGTTCCGGATAAAGCCATCCAAACCAAACGCCGGAGATTTTAATATCCAACAAATGAATCTGCAAGCTGACACAAAAGGCCCGTTAAAACGTATCCAAATCCTCCTCATAGGCATGAGTCGCCACATGTTTCAGATGTTCAATCGCCTCCCGCACCTGAGGGATAAACAGAATCAGCAGCGTAACCAGCATTTCCACACAGATATAGCTGCTGTAGACAAGGGAATACCGGATGGTTTCGTCATAAAAATAACTGCAGTTCCAGGTGCTCTCAATATAGCGCAGCGCCACGGCCAGCAGATATCCCATCTGCAGCCCGCCCTTTTTATGAGACAGAAAGCCGCCGAACCCCAGAAGCCCGTAGCCCAGAATATAATCGAAAAGCTCCGCAACAACATTATCCGAATCGTTGACATTGCGCAGCAGAAACTTGATACAGCCAAAAACCAGCGCCGTCAGAAGACCTGTCCATCCGCCGAAGAAATACCCGGCCATACAAACTGCCAGCATACTGAGGAAAGTAACCTCGCCGCCCTCTGACAACTGCAAAGGCTGCAGATAGGATAACAGCAGGCCCATCCCCAGGATCATCAAAATCCACAGCCATTTCCGATTCCACAGAAAATGCTCTTGTTCCCACATCATATCAGTCTCCTCTCTGAATGACAAGCCCCGGCGCTTATCTGGTCCGCTGCTGTCTCGGTCTTACTGACGGACGGCTTAATTTTTTCTTCCGTACATACTGTCTTTTCCTGTTCAGAATATACATCACCAGCAGAATCAGTCCGCCGCCGCCGATCACCATCACATCGAAGGTACTGCCGGCCGCTTCAATGGCGATGCCGAAACTCTCATAAAAACGCTCCAGAAGACCCACCATATATTCCTGCACCTGGATAATGGCCAAGACAGTGGCCGCCACATTGATTACCATGCCGTTTCTCCGCTCTGTCTGAGCGTTTTCAATATCCACCATATGTTCCAGAAAATCCTGCTGCTCATAATAGCTCTGCCGCAGCTCATCATTCTCAAAAGCCCTGCGGATCTGCTCCGCTTCCTTTTGGGTACCATAATATTTGAAATTATTGCTCTGCCAGAACTTAATCGTCTTGGCATAGTCCCGATACAGCTTGCTGATATACTGATAAGAAACGTCGCCCTCCTGCAGAAAGGCGTTGGAAATCTTGATGGTCATCTTGTTCAGTGCCGTATTCTGGAAGATCACCAGCTCAATGATAAACACATAGGTAGCCGTCAGCTCCATCCGTTCTTCCGGCTCCAGCTCATCATAGTCATGCAGGAGAAAGGCCACAACCTCCTCCGTCATATAGGCTTCATAATAATCATAAATCGCCTTACTGCTCTTTGCCTGTTCCAGCAATTCCGGATACTGGATATGGAAATCCTGATGCATACTGTTGTAGGTTTCCGCCGATAAAATATTCAGAAGCTCCCCTTCATTCTCCGGTTTCTTCGACAGGCATATAAAATTTTTGCCCCTTCCGCAGGACAAAAGACCATATTCTTTCCGCAGATATTCGTTTACATTCTGATAGCGGTAAAATCCTTTCTCATCCTTCCAGCCCTCCTCCCGGATCTCCAGAAAGCCCTGACACAACTGATCCTCCAACTGGGAGGCGGAATACCGGGAATCCGGCACCAGCATCATCAGAATATACATATGGGTCGGATGATGGGCAAGCAAAGACAGATATACCTTTTCCTCCCCCACAATAAAGGGCCGTTTCTTTTTTCCCACAAGAGCGTCGTCTTCACCGCCGTAAGTCTCATCCAGCGTATGCATCATATAAAACGTACCTACGAAAACCCGCTCCAGCTCCCCCACGATATCGCTGTCATATTCGTATTTCAGACATCCGTCCAGAGCATCCAGCAGACACCCGGCCAGCCTGGGCGCCCGGGCATTTCGTTCTTCCTTCTGTTCCAGAAGCCGATTGATCCGGGTGTTTTTCTCATTATCCGCATAAGGCAGAAACAGATACGAATCATTCCGGTAAGTTTTGAAATACAAATCCTTTTTCAAAAGCTTTTCCAGATACATTCCCTCGCACAGATAGACCTGATTGCCTCCCTCGATCTCCCGGTACAGGCTGAACATCCGGCGGCTTAAAAATTTCTGTCCGTCCTCGGACACCGCCGTCCCGGAAATGCCGCCGATCTGAAAGCCTTCCGCCTGCAGCCGGTTGAGATAATCAATAAATCCGTCCGTCAGCATACGGACCACAGCCTGCTGATCCCGGTATTCCGGCGCCACCGCCACCGAGATAATAAACAGGTAATTGAGCGCGGAAGCAGAATACTCCGCCAGCTCCTCCGGCATAATGTCGTCGTCCCGGATCCTCATGCCTTCTTCCACAATTTCATCCCACAGCGCAGGCTTTACCGGAAAAAAATTAATATATCCGGCCGCTCTATCCTGCTCCCGGTCCATCACACACACGAAAGTCCTGGGATTCTGCCGGTATCTGGCCGCCATCCGTTCCAGGCTGCCCACATATTCGTCCGCATAGCAGGCCCGGTCTATGTCCATAATATTCGGTAAAAAACTTTCGTCAAACTCTTCGCCTTTTAAAATAGAATATTCCATGATCTCTCCTGTCACGACATGTCCGGACACTGCGTCAGTCCGCCTTAAATTCTTTCCATAATTCGTTCATCAGGTCATTGGCCTCCGGGCTTAACTGCATGGATACCTCGCAGTTGTCCGTGGCATGATCGGAAGGAACCAGCGCTTCATTCTGCCTGTCCTCCTCGGACAAAGCGTTAATTACCGCTTCGTTGGGCGTGGAATAGTAGATATATTCAAAATTTTTCATAGCGATGTCTTCTCTGCATAAGAAATCCAGAAACTGCTGTGCGGCCTCAATATTGTCACAGGATTTTGTAATCACCCAGCCGTCCAGCCAGACATTGGAACCCTCTTTTGGAATCACATAGGCCAGGTTTTCATTGTACTGGTTTCCCAGATAGGCCTCGCCGGAATATACCACGGCCATCGCCGCATTTCCGGCCACCACCTCGTCTCTGGCCTCGTCCACCAGATACGCCTGTACGTCCGGTTTCTGCCGAATCAGCAGCTCCTGGGCTTCGCGCATCTCGCCTTCGTCATTGCTGTTCAGGGAATAGCCCAGATATTTCAGCGCCAGCATATAGGTGTCCCGCATACTGTTCTGCATCACGATCTCTCCGGCATAGTCTCCGTTAAACAGCACTTCCCAACTGTCCACAGGGCCATTTGTCTTCGTGGTGTCATAGAGAATGCCCATGGTTCCCCAGAAATAAGGGACCGTATAGCTGTTTTCCGGGTCAACGGCTTTTGCCAGCTCCCAGTATTTTTCTCCGATATTTCCTATGTATTCCATATTCCCGATGTCAATTTTCTGCAATTCATCTTCCTGAATCAGCCGCTGCAGCATATAGTCCGTGGTACACAGCAGATCGTAGGAGATGGCGCCGGATTTGTACTTTGTATACATTTCTTCCGGCGTCAGCGCCTCCTCATATTTGATTTCGATTCCCGTCTCCTCCGTAAACTGCCGGATCACGTCGGGGTCCATATATTCTCCGTAATTGAAGATGGTCAGACTTCCGTTTTCCGCTTTCTTTTTTGCGCAGCCTGCTCCTGACAGTGCCACCGAAAGGATCAGCGCCCCCATTGTAATCACTGATACGATTTTTTTCTTCATCAAATGTTCTCTCCTTCTAAAAATGATATCCTGCTTTTTTATCTGTCTTTGATCCCCATTCCCTGTCAGCAGGGCATACGGTCCTGTATTCTGTTTTTAAAATCGCTGTTCTTCTCTCACCGCCGGCTTTTTTTCAGGCCAGTAATTGACCGCCAGCAGAATCAGAAACATCGTCACGAATATAATCGTGGACAGGGCATACATCTCCGGCTTTATCCCTTTGCGGATCTCCCCGTAAATCATGGTGGACAGCGTACTGACCCCGGCCCCTTTTGTAAAATAAGTAATCACAAAATCGTCCATGGACATGGTAAACGCCATAAAAAAGCCTGACACGATCCCGCTCAGAAGCTGGGGCAGGATCACCCGGAAAAACCCGTAAACCGCATTGGCCCCCAGATCTCTGGCCGCCTCGTAGAGACTGACGTTCATCTGCCGGATCTTCGGCATAACGCTCAGAATCACGTAGGGAATATTAAAGGTGATATGGGCGATCAGGACGCTCCCAAACCCCAGCGGCATAAAATGGACAAACCAGAGCATCAGGGAAATCCCGGTCACAATATCCGCATTTAAAATCGGGATATTGGTAAAAATCATCATAATCTGATAATTCCTCTGCCGCATGGCATGAATCCCCAGCGCCGCCAGCACGCCGATGACTGTGGCGATCAGAGCCGACAGAAAGGCCAGCACCAGAGTCGTCACGAGAGCGTCCATAATCTGCCGGTTGGAAAAAAGCTGCCCATACCATTCGAGGGTAAACCCGCCCCAGGTTACTCTGGACCTGGACCGGTTAAAAGAGAGCACGATCAGCACAAGGATCGGCGCATACAAAAACAGAACGATCAGTCCGATGTAACATCTGCTCAGCAGATTTTTCAGACCGCTGATCCCATGGAACAGATTTCCGGATTTCACTTTTCTCACCATATCGCCGACCGTTTCCCCTCTCTGTCATTTTTCATCGTAAACGCCATGCTGATCAGCACGAAAATCATCAGAGAAACCGAGAGGCCCGATCCCAGATTCTGATTCATGCTTTTGGTAAATTCCTGCTCGATTACATTTCCGATTAATTGAAGCTTCCCGCCGCCTAAAATATCGGAAATCACAAAGGAGGTCATGGAGGGCACGAAAACCATCACGATCCCGCTTAACAGCCCCGGTATGGACAGGGGGAAAATCACCTTGCAGAATACCGTAAAGCCATTGGCCCCCAGATCTCTGGCCGCCTCGATCAGATCTTCGTTGATCTCCGCAACCGCATTGAAAATGGGCAGCATCATATAAGGAAGATAGTCATAGACCACGCCGATCATAATCGCCGCCCCCGTATTCGCCACCGACAGCTCCCCAAGCCCTGCGGACCGCAAAAGAAAGTTCAGGATTCCGTTGTTGGAAAGAATCATCTGCCAGGCCAGAATCCGCAGAATAAAGTTCATCCACATCGGGAGAATCAGGACAAACATCATAAATCCTTTTTTTCCCATATTCAACTGCCGCATCGCCAGTACCAGCGGATAGGACAGCAGAATACACAAAACCGTGCAGCCGGCGGCAATCTCCAGGGAAAACAGCATGGCTTTCAGATGAATCGGGTCAAAAATAGCGACAATATTCCCCGTCGTAAAGCCGCCCTCCCGTGCGGTCAGCGCCGCCCTGATAATCATACACAGCGGAATCACCGTGAAGCCGAACACCCAGACCGCATAGGGGCCGGACAGCCATATCCGCTTGTTGACTGATTTGAGTCTGTTTATCATTTGCATCTCCATATCTGCTTACTATTTTGCAGTAAAGTCCGTTGCTGTTTTACAGTTATTCTTCTTCCCGGACAGCCTGGGCATCCTCGGAATGGGGCTTGTGCATAATCTGGATATTATCCGGCAGGATTGAAAGCCCCACCATGGAGCCCACCGGCGCCGGATTCACGTCCTGGATACTCCAGTCATAGGCACCGGCCCGGACCTTGATCTCATAATAAGCGCCTTTGAAAATCACCGAAATTACCCGGCCCGTCAGATATCCCGTCTCCGGCGCCGTAATCTCCAGATCCTCCGGCCGGATTACCACATCCACCAGCTCGTCCTTTCCAAACCCGGTATCCACGCAGGGGATAGGCACACCCTGGATCTGTACCAGCCGGTCGGCTTTCATAATACCATCAATAATATTGCTGTCCCCGATAAAGTCCGCCACAAACGCATTCTGCGGCTCGTCATAAATGCTTTTGGAGGTCCCCATCTGCTGCACCAGTCCCTTATTCATCACAACGATGCGGTCAGACATGGTAAGCGCTTCTTCCTGGTCGTGGGTTACGTAAATGAACGTAATGCCCACTTCTTTTTTGATTTTAATCAGTTCCCGCTGCATTTCATGACGCAGTTTCAGATCCAGCGCGCCCAGAGGCTCGTCGAGGAGAAGAACCTTCGGCTCATTGACGATGGCGCGGGCGATAGCCACCCGCTGCTGCTGACCGCCGCTTAAGGAATCCGGCTTTCTGGACTCATATCCGTCCATATTCACCAGTTTCAGGGCATATCCGATCTTATCTTTAATGTACTGACCGCTCTTTTTTTTCAGTTTCAGCCCGAAAGCAATATTTTCCTCCACGCTCATATGAGGAAACAGGGAATATTTCTGGAAAACCGTATTCACGTTCCGCTTGTCCGGCGGAAATCCGGTGATATCCGTTCCCTCAAACAGAACCCGGCCCTCATCCGGTTTTTCAAAACCGCCGATAATCCGCAGCGTCGTGGTTTTCCCACAGCCGGAGGGACCTAAAAGGGTGATAAATTCATTCCGCCTGATCTCCAGATCCAGACTGTTTAAAATCACCTTTCCCTCGAAGGACTTGCTGACCGAATCCAACTGTAAAATAACGTCGTTCATACTGTTCCACTACTCCTATGTAAAGTTCCGCCGCAAACCTTTTTTGCAGCCGCCGCTGCGCAGGATACATGCCAGACAGACAACAGGCGTTTCCCGTCGCTGCCTGCCATTCAGCGATACGGACTTTGCAGCCTAAAAACTGGGCGGGCTGCTGATCCACAAAATCGTGGAAACCCGTTTGCTGGCCGAACTGATCCTGTGCTTCTTATTGGCCTGAAAAATAAAGGAATCTCCTTTGCGCACCACATAAGCTTTATCGGCATAATGCACCTGAATCTTTCCCTCCAGCACATAACCGAATTCCTCGCCCTCATGGGGCTTGTCAAACGGCATCGACTGGCCCGGCTGAAGCCGCACCAGAATCGGCTCCAGACTTCTTGACTGGGCCGTCGCGATCAGCCAGGTAATGCTGTTGCCGCTTTCATCTTCCTTTTCAAAGTAGTCCTCTTTCGGAAATACAATCTGCTGGTCGTCTTCCTCATGGAAAAAATCGGAAAGATTCGTCCCCAGGCACTCCACGATATCCAGAAGCGTGGACACCGACGGCGCCGTCAGCCCCCGTTCCAGTTGGGAAATAAAGCCTTTGGTCAGCTCCGTCCTGTCCGCCAGTTCCTCCTGGGTCAGACCGTTCTGGTTCCTGAGGTCCCGTATCTTGGCCCCGATCTGTTCTTCGATGTTCATGACGGTTTCTTCTTTCTGTAAGGGTAAAAGTATCTATATAAGAACCTTATTTCATCCGTGACCGTATCAGCGGCACTGACAGAAAAAAGGGTCTGTATTTAGAGTTACTAAACTTTTTATTTATCCTTATCAATTATACATATACTAATATAAAAGTCAACTATTATTAAAATAAAATGTGTAAAAAATATGGGATTTTGAAAAGAAGGGCATGTCGTTTTTCAGATATTCCGACTTCATGTTTTTTCCCGGGCCGGCATTTTGTCTGCACTGCCGCCGATTTTTAACGTGTTTCTCTGTATAGATTCGGGAGTCAAAAAGTCCGAATTTACACATAAAAAGCTGCAAAGAAACACTCCCTCCGAAAGGAACCGTCTCTTTGCAGCCCGGTACTCAATTCTTTCTTCTATTTTTACATACTGCAATACTATGGAATCCTAAAAATCCAGTTCGCTCTCAATCAGCCTGGCAACTGTCTCTGCCGCACGTTCTTCCTCTGTTCCATCGCAGAAAAGTTCTATTTTCTCACCGCATTTGATCCCTGCTTTAATCAGCTTTAAAACGCTTTTCGCATCGACGGTCTGTTCCTTCCTGCGAATGTAAATTTTACATTGGTATGCCGCAGCTTCCTTCGCCAGCAGCCCTGCCGGTCTTAAATGCAGACCCGTAGGATTCGCCACCGTTAAGCTTTTTATTACCATCTCATTATGTTACTGCCTGCGCATAACTGCTTCGCCAGAATGCCGGCCACCCCCGTATCACTGGCTTTCAGACTTTTCCTTATACCAGCGCAACAGTCTCTCTTGCGATCGCCAGTTCTTCATTGGTAGGAACTACCATAGCGACTACCTTGGAATCATCGGTGCTGACAATTCTTTCCTCGCCCGCAAATTTATTCTTCTCAGCGTCGAACTTCACGCCCAGATAACCCATATGATTCAGAACCATCTCACGGATCAGAGCGTCATTCTCGCCGATGCCGGCGGTAAATGCGATTACGTCAACGCCGTTCATCACTGCTGCGTAAGCGCCGATGTACTTCACTACTCTGTGTACGAATACCTCAACGGCAACCTCAGCCTTCTTATTTCCCTTGTCAGCCTCCGCATGCAGGTCACGGAAGTCGCTGGATACCTGAGACAGACCCTGTACGCCGGATTTCTTGTTCAGTACCTGCAGTACTTCCGAAATGTTTAAATTCTCTTTCTTTGCAACATATTCAAGAACAGCGGGATCAAGATCACCGCTTCTGGTACCCATCACAAGACCCTCCAGAGGGGTGAAGCCCATGCTGGTGTCAACAGACTTGCCGTTCTGTACCGCACAGATGCTGGCGCCGTTGCCCAGGTGGCATACGATGGTTTTCAGATCTTCCGGTTTCTTGCCCATGATCTCCGCAACACGCTTGGAAACGAAGCTGTGGGAAGTTCCGTGGAAGCCGTAACGGCGAACCGCATATTTCTCATAGTACTCGTAAGGAATACCGTACAGATAGGATACGTCAGGCATCGTCTGATGGAATGCGGTGTCGAATACGCCTACCATCGGCACGTTCGGCATCAGCTCCTTGCAGGCATTGATACCGATCAGGTTTGCGGGGTTGTGCAGAGGAGCAAGATCGTTGCACTTCTCGATCTCTTTGCATACTTCTTCGGTCAGAACAGTGGATGCTGCGAACTTCTCGCCGCCATGTACGATTCTGTGGCCTACTGCGCCGATCTCGTCCAGAGATGCGATCACGCCGTTCTTCGCATCTGTCAGCTGTTTCAGCACCAGGCTCACCGCCGCCGTATGGTTGGGCATGTCCGCATTCATCTCAACCTTATCCTTGCCCGTAGGCTTGTGGGTCAGGCAGCCGTCGATACCGATTCTCTCACATAAGCCCTTTGCCAGCACCTGCTCTGTGTCGGAATCGATCAGCTGATACTTCAGAGAAGAGCTTCCGCAGTTAATTACCAATACTTTCATTGTTTTTCCTCCTAAAAAATCCTGTATTCCTGCCAAGCAGGATTTATATTCACATATGGTCTATTTTATACTTTTTTCCATTGGCTGTAAAGTGTTTATGGGGATTTTTTGAGGATATTTGTTAAAAATCAGACATTCTGCCATATATGCAGCACTGCAAAATTTCCCGGTTCAGGATGTATATTTCCTACAGCAGCTCTGCCGCCACCTTTTTCAGTTCTTCCCTGATCTTAATATGCTGAGGACAGGCTTCCTCGCATTTGCCGCATTCCACGCACTCATTGGCCGGCTTCTTTCCGTGACCGCCCACCAGCCATTCCGCCTGATGCCCGGCCGCTGCTTTGTCGCCATAGAGAGTCAGGTAGTTCATAGCCGTAAAGGAGCCGGAGATGCCGATCCCTTCCGGACATACCTTCGCGCAGTAATTGCAGGTGGTACAGGGAATCAGAGGAACGCGGTTCATGGCCTCTCTGGCCTGGTTGAACACGCCCTTCTCTTCCTCTGAAAATCCTGTAAAATGCTTCATATAAGACAGGTTGTCTTCCATCTGCTCTAAGCTGCTCATACCTGACAGAACCGTGATCACGCCTTCCAGCTCCGCCGCAAAACGAATGGCCCAGGAGGCGCAGGAGGCCTTCGGATCTGCCTTTTTAAAGATGTCCTGCACTTCCTTCGGCGGATTGGCCAGCATGCCGCCCTTCACCGGCTCCATAATCACCACCGGCTTGCCATGGGTCCTTGCCACCTCATAACATCTTTTTGACTGCACGGCGGGATTTTCCCAGTCGCCGTAGTTAATCTGCAGCTGAACGAATTCCATCTCCGGGTGCCTGTTTAAAATTTCCTCCAGCTCTTCCGGCGTGGAATGGAAGGAGAAACCTACATGCTTAATCAGCCCTTCTTTTTTCTTCTCCTGCACAAAGCTCCACATATCAAAATCATCAAAGGGCTTTGTCCGATGCTCTCCCAGATTATGTAACAGGTAAAAATCGAAATACCCCGCGCCTGTCTGTTTTAATGAGGTTTCAAACTGGGCAACGGCATCCTCCCTGGTCTTACAGTCGATCCATGCGGCGTTTTTCGTGGCCAGCTGGAAGCGTTCCCTGGGATAGCGCTCCACCAGAGCCTGACGGATGGCGTCCTCGCTGCCCGCGTAAGCCCAGGCCGTATCAAAATAGGTGAAACCTTCCTCAAGGAAACGGTCTACCATCGCCTTGGTCTGCTCCACGTCGATCACATCGCCCTTCATCGGCAGACGCATCAGACCAAAGCCCAGTTTCTTGATTTCTTCTCCTAAATATGGCATTGCATTTGTCTCCTTCCTGTCTGAAATAATTGGAATATTTTCGTTATGGTTCCATTGTATCAGTCGGTAGTTGCTACCGGTCAAGGGAAACTTTGTGCAAAATTAGTGAAATACCCCGCGGCAGTCGCCAAATGCCCATGTGAACATGATCACTTGGCTCGTTGCCCGCGGGAATCAACGGTATCACGCAGGCTTCCATACATTACATGCATGCAGCACCTGACGAAATAGCGGCCCCTGAATGTCCCCCCTTGCCCCCACGCACAAATTCTGTTATACTTTCCCTGTGCCATACGGCAGCCACTACCGGATGGCGTTATCATACATAGATCTGTACCCTCGGCGTCTCGCAATGCCTGATCCTGTGAGATGATTTTTTATCAGCCATACACAAATTTATGAAATGTACATTGGGTGTACGTTGAGCGAGGAGGAATTGTGTCATGTACAGCATGAAAGAAGCCTGCGAACAGACCGGGCTGACCTATGAGACATTAAAATTTTACTGCAATCAGGGGCTGGTGCCGAATGTAAAGCGGGACAGCCACAGGCGGCGTGTTTTTGACGATGACGATATCGCCTGGATTCATGGCCTTTGCTGCCTGCGCAACTGTGAGATGGGCATCCGGGATATGAAGGAATACCTGAGTCTCTGCCAGGAGGGAAGTACCTCCATTCCGAAGCGCAAAGGAATTTTAGACAGGCAAAAAGAGTTGCTGTTAAAGCGCATTCAGGATCTGCAGGCCGCCATCAATTATATCGAGCGAAAAAAACAATACTATGACGACATAGAGCAGGGAAAAGTCTGTGAACCAGTAAAATGGAACGACAGGGCAGGACATCTTTCACCCGGAACATGAATCCCTGCCCCGCCAGTGAAATGAACAAATGCTATTTTCGGCAATTATACTAAAAAGGAGTCTTTAACTATGTTTTTCTTTCGCGCAGATGGAAATCCTGCCATTGGGGCCGGACATGTGATGCGCTGTCTCTCCATTGCCGGGGCCGCAAACGAGCCCTGTATGTTTGTTACGGCGGACAGCTTCTTTTACGATATGATTGTCTCAAAAGGACATCAGGTTTCCGTAATGCATACGGATTACCGCCGCATGGAGCAGGAGCTTTCACAGCTTCTGGCGCTTATTCGCAAGCAGCAACCGTCAGTTCTTTTCGTGGATTCCTACTATGTAACCTCTTTCTACCTCTCCGCTTTGCAGAAAGCCTGCGAACACATTTCCTGTGCGCTTGTATATATCGACGATGTGCTTTCTTTTCCGTACCCATGCAATATTCTTCTGAATTATAATATTTACGGTCCGGACAAAAAACAAACATACGAGAATATGTACCGGACAGCCGATATCCGGCCACCCCGCCTTTTGCTGGGTCCCTCCTATGCGCCCTTGCGCAGTGAATTTCAAAACCTTCCGGAACGTATCGTAAACCCGGAAGCCCGGCATATCCTGATATCCACAGGCGGATCGGACCCGGAGCATATCGCCAGAGATCTGGCGGCATATATCGCGGATCATTCCGACTGCCTGGAACAGCTTGTATTTCATTTTATTATTGGGGCTATGAACGAAGATCAAGAGCTGATCCGGCAGCTGGCCGCTTCGTCACCGAATATCATTCTTCATGTAAATGTAAACAATATGGGGGAACTGATGCGCCGGTCTGATCTGGCTGTCAGCGCGGCCGGCTCCACTCTCTACGAGCTGTGCGCCACCCAGACGCCCACGATCACTTATGTATTGGCAGACAACCAGCTTCCCGGAGCGGAAGGCTTCGAACGGCATGGAATTCTGCGATGTGTCGGGGATGTGAGAAAATTAGGAAACAGACTGCCCGAACGGCTGATTGATGAAGCGCTGCTGCTGGCAAAATGCTATGATGAAAGGGCAGAAATTGCACACCGGCAGAGAGCAGTTGTGGATGGAAATGGGGCCGAACATGTGGTGGCTGCGCTGCAGCGGCCATAGATTTGGAAAAATCGGATTTTTCAAAAAGATGCAGGCGCCATAAACACCTTGTTTTATGTCC
>Ga0137306_101467_pt1 | contig 23759 bp, 19 predicted proteins | sample Inofroosms_March_FD_97187 | JGI IMG/M metagenome (GOLD analysis project Ga0137306, IMG submission 97187) | Mouse cecal microbial communities from Vienna, Austria - N-Acetylneuraminic and N-Acetylglucosamine D2O microcosms_March | ecosystem: Host-associated > Mammals > Digestive system > Large...
CGACGGGGTGCTCCTTAAGGACAACCACATCGGGGCGGCGGGAAGCGTGACAAAAGCGGTTCAGATGGCAAAGGAGTATGCGCCTTTTGTACGGAAAATCGAGGTGGAAGTGGAAAACCTGGATATGGTGAAGGAAGCGGTGGAAGCCGGGGCAGACATCATCATGCTGGACAACATGTCCGCGGAGGAAATGCGGGAGGCAATCCGCATCATCGACGGCAGGGCAAAGACGGAATGCTCCGGAAATGTGACGAAAGAGAATATCGGGCGGCTGACGTCCCTGGGGGTGGATTATATTTCCAGCGGCGCGCTGACACATTCCGCTCCGATACTTGACATTTCGCTGAAAAACCTGCATGCTATATAGTGTAAAAGAGTTACTGTTCACACGGCATCGTGCACCCTGCTGCACGGTGTCCGGCCAATAAAGTAACATTTGCCATAATATCCAGCCCGTCTACACTTCGTTCCGGTCCGTCCTAAACAAGCGTCGCTGGCGCTTAGGACCGCCGAAGGCGACTTAAAATAGGCTGGATACTGTTACTGGAGCACCCAAAGGGTGTGAACAGTAACGTAAAGAAATCGGGAGCGGGAAAGGGAGAAACAGGTATGATGACGGGAACAGAGCGCAGAGATAAAATCATAGAAAGAATCAGGTCAAGCAAGACTCCGGTCTCAGGCAGCGCGCTGGCGGAATGCTGCGAGGTGAGCCGGCAGGTGATCGTGCAGGATATTGCATTGATTCGGGCAGCAGGATATGATATTATATCTACACACCGCGGATATATTCTGAATGCTCCCCATACGGTGAACCGGACGTTTAAGGTGCGGCACACGGATGAGCGGATGGAGGAGGAGCTGTGCTCCATCGTGGATCTGGGGGGCTGCGTGGTCAATGTGATCGTCAACCACCGGGTATACGGGCGGATGAAGGCAGAGCTTGGAATCCGCTCCCGGAGAAATGTGATGGAATTTCTGCAGGGAATCCAAAGCGGGAAATCCAGTCCGCTGAAAAATATTACATCGGATTATCATTACCACATGGTGGAGGCGGACTGTGAAAAAACACTGGACATGATCGAAGAAACACTGCGGGAAAAGGAATTTCTGGTGGAAACGCGGGGATAAAAATAAGCGGATCTGCGAATGATATATAGAAAAGCTCCTGGAGAGGAAAAGAGGATATGATAAAACTGGATTGGAAAAGGCTGTGGTATGACCTTTTTATTGATATATTCGGCGGGATTTTGATCGGGGCCGGGATCTATAATTTTGCGGCAAATGCGGAATTTCCGCTGGCGGGCGTGTCAGGTATCGCGCTGATCATGTTCCGGCTGTGGGGAGTGCCCATCGGATTTGCGACCATCCTTCTCAATGCGCCGATTGCGATAGGGTGCTATCGGACGCTGGGACGGGAGTTTTTTGTGCGTTCGGTTCGTTCGGTCATCATTACCTCTCTGATCACAGACTATGTTGTACCGCTGTTTCCGGTGTATTCCGGGGACCGGATGCTGGCGGCGATCTGTACCGGGATTTTTTCGGGGCTGGGCTATGCTTTGATCTTTATGAACAGCTCCTCCACCGGGGGAATGGATTTTGTGTCCATGGCGATTCGGGTTAAGAAGCCGCATATTTCCCTGGGGAGGATCGTGTTTGTGCTGGACTGCGCCATCGTGCTGCTGGGCGGGGTGATTTTCCAGGATGTGGATGCGACCATCTACGGGCTGATCATTTCCTATCTGCTGACGGTGGTAATTGATAAGATCATGTACGGTATCGATTCCGGCAAGATGACCCTGATCGTGACGGATAAAGGGCAGGAGGTTGCCGGCAAGATTGATGAATATATCGGCCGCGGCGCCACAATTCTGACCGGGAAGGGAAGCTATACCGGGGCGAAGAAAGAAGTGGTGATGTGCGCCTGCAACAATAAACAGATGTATTCCATTCGGAAAATGGTAAAGGAAGTCGATCCGAAGTGCTTTATTGTGATTATGGAATCCAATGAAGTGGTGGGGGAAGGATTTAAAGAAGCGTAATGTGCGCTTCTTTTTTTGAACAATGGATGCAGAAAAGCTGCAGATGGCACGTCTTTTTGTATACGGAAATGCGTATTTTTTGCAGCGGTTTCATGCATCTAGGCTTTGCCGGATGCATGAAACCGCTAAGCTGGTGAGAAATTTCGTTAAGTGTCTCGGCACATGTTCTTTCTAATTCAAAAAAACTTGCTAAGTGTTTACATTATACGACAGCCTCGATAAGGCGTTTGCCGTTGATTACGATTTCCTGAACGCCGATCTGTTTTTTCTGATTAAAGTTAAAACTGAGCATATATCCGGTTTGCAGGTTATAGTCATCCAGATAATCTATAATTTGATTTTCTCCACGGGAATTATATTCGTTTCCACGCCATATTTTTGTTTCAATCACATATTGTTTGCCGCGATAATCTACGATAATATCTGTTCTTCCCAGACTGCGGGTACGGGCTTCTATATAATAATTTCCTATTCCGTTGATAATGGGGCGAAGATAAAGGAGAAAATACCGTCTGCCCTCTTCTTCCAAAAAAGTTTCCTTTCTGTTTCCATATAAATCATGAAAATGCAAAACAAATTTCTCCAGAATCTTTTTCATATTCAAATGGCCTTCATGGATAAATATATTTTTATCCAGTAATGATGCCGTATATATATCCAAAGATTTCATTTCATCCAGAGAAAGAAAATAATTATAAAGCAAAGTATCAAAAATGCGGTTTTCCGGTATCACTTTTCCGTCAGCATTTTTTACGAATCCAAACATGACCGCAAGGCCGATTACCTGGTTGGTCGGATTGTATGTGATGGGTTTTCCAAAGAAAAGGAGTTCTTTCAGCATTTGCTCCAGTTCCGGATAATCCGCCAGCTTGCCGATCAGGGAATCAAACAGCGTATTGGTTTCCATCAGAAGTATGCGCACTGCCTCCAGAAAACCTTCCCTGGTCCAGGCGCTTTTCTTTGTGTGTTCATCCCGGGCGTCGATTTTTTCGTCCATCAGCTTGCAGAGCCGGGATACCAGATAGGGGTATCCGGATGTATAATCATGCAGAAGCCCAGCCATTTTAGAAGGGTTCATGCCTGTTTGATGGTCCGATTCATATTCTGTGAGCATCCCTTCGATCCCGTCTCTGGATAAACTCATGTCCACCTCAAAATCGGCCGCAATATTCCAGGGACTGTTTATTTTATGGTCCTCTTCCGGCCGCATTTTTCTTTTTAAATTTTTAATGTCATGTACTCCGGCAAGGATCACAGACTGGAAAGCCGCAGTTCCTTTTGTGTCTCTCTCCAGATAGTAATTGCGCAGTTGTGCAAGAAAATCAAGAAATACCTGATTATTCGATGCGCTGTCCACTTCATCAATCATCAAAACAACCGGCCTGGCACTATTGCCGCAGACCTCCAGCAGCTGCTCGAACAGCTTCATAAGGTCAAAAGCCGGATCTTTTTCACTTAAGATTTCCTGCAGTTTTGCAGTCAGTTCCCTTATACCCGGCATTTCGTTCCCATGACGACGCTTTAACTCTCTGATAAACACTTGCAGAAACGCCAGAGAAAATGTGTTTTCATTCTGATAAGATGCGCTTCCGAGCGATTGAAAATCAAGCCAGATCACAAGATAATCCTCTTCCAGTGCTTTATCCAATGCCGCCAGCGTAGTCGTTTTCCCATACTGGCGGGCGCGGTTTATTGTGAAATACGCTCCGGCGTCTATCATCTTTCGTATCTGCCGGATGCATTCTGTTATGTCTGCCATATAATGCTTTTGAGGGATGCATGGTCCCGTCACATTAAATATCTTTCCCACTGTAACACTCCTCCTCTGCCGACTTCTGTGCGGCGGATCATCTTCGGACTGCCCTTCTGAACAGTTACATCTTATCATGATAAAAAGGAAAATTCTACTATGATTCACCGGTTTTTTTAAGGAATTACTTGACTGTATACCTGCTATATACTTTAAAATCACTGCATAAAGCTTGAGAAAGGAAGGCTGAATTTATGAAAACAGCAAAAATAGTTACCATGTTCACAGCAGGTATCCTTCTTTTTTCCGGCTGTCAGGCGACGCCGGATCAAAGTTCGGTGGCCAGTAAAGCGGACGGGCTGGATCAGGAAGTAGTCGCTGAACCGATGAAAGACGGCGGGACGATCCGGGTCAGCATTCCGGATCACTGGAAGGATTCTGAAAAGCGGAACAAGGACAGGGTGACCTTAAGCGCGGATCTTCCGCTGGATGAGATCACGGTGGGCAATCTTCCTGTGATCGAGATGAAAAACAGGGCGCTCACGGATGAGGAACTGGAGCGTATGGTTCGATACTTTGCAGGGGAAGAGATGCTGTATCAGCCCCATATTGATACAAAGCAGGGGTATCAGGAGGTCATGAAGCGCATACGGGAAAAGGCGGGGGCCTTTGCAGAGCCGAATTTGGTGTCGTATTATCAAAGCCAACTGAAAAATCTGGAAAATGCGGCTGCCCTTGCACCGGAAGAAAATGCCCATATCCCGCTGGAGAAGGCTGTGTTTCAGAAAGAGACGGAAGATCCAGCCAGATATGCTTCAGCCGGTGTAGAGGAACCGGAAAGGAACCAGTACGAGATCTATTTTCATGCAGAGGTGGGGGAGGACCGGGGGGCACGCATTGACGCGCGAAATTACAGCTTTGAAGCGGGGACGACCAGTATCTTTTCCTGGACGGATGGGGATCTCTGCTTGAATGAATCGGAATTGGAAAGCCTGGCAGAAAGAAAATATGAGCGGCAATGGATGGACATTTTCGGGGCATATCAGGAAGCGGCGCGGCGGACTGACTTTGAGGAAGAACGGGGACAGGAGCAGGCAGAGAAGGTGTTGGAGGATCTGGAGATCGGAGGGCTGGAGTTAAGTTCTGTGGAAAAGGCGCTGTGGTTTCCGAAGGATACGTTTTATCCCCAGGGCGTGGCAGACGTGTTTTTGGATGACCAGATCTGGCAGGCTGATCCGAAGCAGGCGGAGCCGGGATATCGGTATGTATTCACAAGAGGGCAGGGCGGATTGTTCACAGACCAGATGAAAGGCAGCACAATTGCCGATGAGGTGGGCGGAAGCTATGCGCCGCCGTTTCCGGTGGAAAAGGTGTCCGTCGTGGCGACAGCATCAGGCGTGAAAGCCTTCGAGTGGGACGGGATCTGCGAGGAGGTCGGGACAGCCGCGGAAAACACCCGGCTGCTGCCCTTTGAAGAAATACAGAAAAATATATTTGATTACATGTATTATCTGTATTTGGAACTGGGACAGCCGGAGAACAGCAAATCTGTGTTCGAGTATACGGTTTCCGATATCCGGCTGGGATATACCTATGTTCCGGCCTATGGGAACCCGGAGCATGCATGGCTTGTTCCTGCATGGTTTATCCGGGTGGAGGTTCATGCGGATATGACGGAGGAGCTGGGGAAGGCATATGACTGGGAGCACAGGGAGCTGATGGTCAATGCCCTGGACGGAGGGCTGATCGCATGGCAGATGTAGGATCGGGGGGATATATCTCCTGGAAGATACATCCAAGGGCATCCCATTATGGCCATTCGGCCGTTTCACAAGGTATACCCAAGGGCACCCCATTATGGCCATGCGGCCGTTTTACAAGGTATACGAGGAGGAGGACAAATGAAGAAAAAAACGATTTGCATTTTCGGCACGCTGATTTTGGCTGTATTCGTTTTGTGCGGGTGCAGGAAGACGCCGGATCAAAGTTCGGTGGCCAGTAAAGCGGAGGGCCTGAGTGAGGAGCTTATGGCCGAACCTCTGGAGCCGGGGGAACTGCAGGAGGTTGATCTGCCGGGGCACTGGAGCGTGTCGGAGAAGAAGAGCAATGACAGGGTAACGATTCTGGCGGATCTGGAGATGGGAAAGCTGGAAACGGAAAATCTGCCAGTAGTGGAAATGAAAAACCATTCGATGACCCAGAAGGAACTGGAAAGGTTTACGGCGTATTTTGCAAATGGGGAGGAGCTTTATGTGCCCCAGGCTGATACAAAGGAGGTGTTCCAGAATGTGAAGGATCGGATTGACCAAAAGGAAGGGGGCTACGCAAACCCTGTACTGGGGTCATTTCTTGAAAAGAAGAGCAGTTTGGAGGAGGCTGTCCGTCTTGCGCCGGAGAAACCTGGCCGGGATGAAACGGCGGAAGTGAAATTTCAGAAGAAAACAGCGGACGCGGCCGGGGAGGCGGCCAATAGCTGGGCTTATAAGCTGGGCGTGGAGAAGGAGCAGATTCCGGATGCGGAAGCTTTTTTTGCGGCGGATGTGGGGAAGGGCAGGCTGTCGCATATCGAGGCGGAATGTTATGATCCAAAGATCGCCAACTGCAGCAGGTTTACCTGGATAACCGGAACAGACCGTTATGATCTGGAAGAAATCCAGCGGTATGCGGCAATGAATGAGTTTATTACGGATACCAGCGGATATCAGGAGCAGTTTCGGGATTTGCTGGGGCAATACCAGGATGCCCTGGAGCAGGAGACATTTTCCGCGGAAGAGGGGCAGAAACAGGCGGAACAGGTCATGAAAGACCTGGGTGTGCCGGAGATGGAGCTTCTGTCGGCAGACCGGACACTATGGTTTCCGGAGGAGGAAATGCCGGATGTGAGATACGCAGAGCCGGGGGATTTTTTCTGGCAGGCAAAACCGGAGGAGGCGAGGGCCGCATATCGGTATGTGTTTACCCGCGCATACGGAGGGATTTCCGCGGAACGGGACGGCGGGTCAGCGGTTTCCTGGACGGGAATGTGTGAGGAGGAGGCGGTCATCGCGGAACATGTGAAGCTGCTTCCATTTGACAGCATACAGGAACGGCTGTTTGAGCAGATCTATTATTACTACCTGGGCAAGGGACAGCCGGAAGAAGATAAAACCAATTTCCGATTCCAGGTGACCTCTGCTAAGCTGAGGTACACTTATGTGACTGCCTTTGATAAGCCGGAGAATGCCTGGCTGGTTCCGGCCTGGAACTTCGAGGTGATGGAGGGCTCGGGACTGGATGGGGACATCCGGGACTTTGCAGGCTTTCAGGTTACAATCAACGGGATGGATGGAGGTGCCATTGCAGAATGAAACTATCGGACGGGAAAATGGAGCAACTGAGCAGGGATATGGAACGGCCGGACAGCATAATGGAGAAGCGAAGCAGGAACATGGAACGGCCGGACAGGAAAATGGAGCAACTAAGCAGGAACATGGAACGGTCGGACAAGAAGGGGATGTGGTATATGTTAAAGGCTGAATTGAAAAACCATATCCTGAACCTGCGTTTTTGGGCGGGGGTGCTGCTGATTCTGGCTGCCGCGCTGGTGTCGGAACAGACACACCTGCAGTTCCTGCTGGATTCAGGCGGTTCCAGGGAAGGGCCGGGGTGGTTTCTGGCGTATTCCTTTTGCTCCGGCGGAGAACATACGCTTCTCTTTGTTCCCATCGCTGTTACATTTGCGGCAGGCGGGGAGGCGGAGCAGGAGCTTCACAGCAGATTTGCCCTGTTTAGCTGCGTGCGGACGGGGAAAAAACAATACCTTGCGGGGAAGGCAGCAGGGCTGATCCTCTCCGGCGGGCTGATGCTCAGCGTCTCCATGCTGCTGATGCTGGGGATCAGCGTCCTTGTTTTCGGGGATATCCCGGTATTGGGCGGGGGAGGGCCGGCATTTTCAACGGTACTGCTGCAGGTACTTGTGAGCTTCCCGAGAGGGTTTTTAAACGGGGCCTTGTGGGCGATGGCAGGCGGATTTGCCGCAATTGTGACCCGCAGCCGGTATCTGGCGTATGCAGTGCCGTTTGTCCTGTATTACGTGCTGAGCGTATTTCAGGAGAGATACTTCCGCAGGTTTTTATTTCTGAATCCCAGATACTGGATGGCGCCGGTCTATTTCAACGACCTGATCTGCATATTGATCCTGCTGGCGCTCTGCGCCCTGACCGGCTTTCTGTTTATCCGGGCATTGAAAAGGAGGTTGGATGATGCGTGATATAAGACAGGCTTTTCAGATTGCGGGGCAGAACTTTTCCGAATGGAGGAAGAGCCCCCGGATCGCGATGACATTTGTTATGGCTTTGGTGCTCTGCCTGATGCTCTCAGACCAGGTGCTTTCCCATGCGGTGCGGTATGAAACGGTGCTGCAGATCCTGGAGCCGTTTATCTGGACCTATGGGGACGCGGCTTCGGTGATGCTCTCGTCCCTTCTGCTGGTGCTGCTGTTTGCGGATATGCCTTTTGTGAGCCAGGCGACGCCCTACTGGCTGGTACGGACAAGGCGGAGCGTCTGGCTGGCGGGGCAGGTGATCTATGTGGTTCTCACAACGGCGGTCTACAATCTTTTTCTGCTGGCCGTCCAGGGGATCATGGGAGCGCCCTTTTCCTTTCTGGGAAATGTATGGAGCGAGACGGCGGCTATGCTGGGATACGGAGGGGGAGAGGGGATTACGGTGCCGGTTTCCATCAAGACCATGGAGATCTCCACGCCGTACCAATGCGCCGCGGTTGTATTTTTGCTGATGCTGCTATACTCCCTGTTTATTGCGGTGCTGATGCTGGCTTTGAACCTGTACGCGGGAAGCGCGGCAGGCGTGCTGGGGGCATTTGCGGTGAATCTGTACGGACTGCTCCTGAACCCGCAGATTTTCCAGAGGCTGTTTCATTTTACGGGGAATCTGGCGTACCGGGCAAATGTGCTGTGCGGGTGGCTGTCGCCTTTGAACCACGCCACGTTTCCCATGCATAATTTCGGATACGATTATCTGCCAAGGGTGCAGGTGAGCGCGGGGATCTTTTTGGCGCTGATCGTGGTGTTGGTATTTCTGGCGGGGAGGAAAATGCGAAATTATGATTTCTCGTTTATGCAGGTGGATGAGTGAGGTTACAAATGGGAGGGTGGATGTATGAGAAGCTGTGGGAAAACCAGGTTATTTGGGAAAATGATATCATTTAGGAGAATCGTGTCATTGCTGCTGCTCAGCACATTTCTTATGACAGGCTGCCGGAAAACGCCGGAGGAGAGTGCGGTAGTGAGTAAGGCCGAAGGACTGAGTGAGGATGTGATCGCGGGACCTTTGGAAAGCGGGGAAATCCGGGACACGGATATTCCGGAGCACTGGCAGATGGAAGAGTTGAAAAGTGAAGACAGGGTGACGATCAGCGCGGATCTGGAATTTGGAAAAATGAAAATCGGAAACCTGCCTGTGATCGAAGTGAGGAATCATGTGTTTGGGCAGGAGGAGCTGGAAAGGCTGGTGGATTATTTTTCGGATGGAAAGGAATTGTATGTGCCTCAGCCGTATACAAAACAGGTGTTTCGGAATGTGATATCCAGAGTGGATGAAAAGCAGGGGCTTTACGGCAGCGGCTATTCCTGGGTGAATCCATTAAAAACAAGACAGCAGATGGAGGCCGCGGTGGAAATTGCTCCGGAGACAAACGGCACGCCGGAAAAGGCGGAGGTGAAATTTTCAGAAGGATTTGCAGATCAGGCGCAGGAAGCGGCGAAAGACTATGAGATATATGAAAACCGGGAGGAGAGGATCTGGTTTGAAGCGGATGTGGGAGAGGAAAGGGAGGCGCATATCCAGGCGGAGAGGTATGAGCCGAAGGTGAGAAACAGCAGTTCGTTTGAGTGGATGCAGGGCGCCCGTGTGATGGAATATTCCGCGGTGGAATCGGCAAGGATGTTTTTTGATTATAACGATCAGCAGGAGAATGCATTTACCCAGGCTTTAGAGGAGCGGATGGCGTTGTATGAGGCTTGCTATGAACAGGGGGCATTTGACCGGGACGCAGGGGAAGAACAGGCGAGACAGGTGCTTGCGGATCTGGAAATTGACGGTATGAGCGCCGGGGCAAAGGAGCGTATACTGTGGTTCTCGGATGCGGATTATCCGAAAGGCGAGGTGATGGCCGGTAATGCTTTAGACGTGTTCTGGATCGCTGACCCGGCAAAAGCGGAGTTCGGATACAGCTATACATTTTCACGGGAGATCGGAGGACTCAATGTGACAGCGGGAAGCAGTTCGGTTTCGGAAACGACGGATGATATGTATTCTCCGCCTTTCCCGGTGGAAACGATCACCATTACGGTGACAGAAAGCGGCGTCAAAGGGTTTGTGTGGGAAGGAATGATGGAGGAGGCAAAGACGGTGACGGAAAATACGGAGCTGCTTTCATTTGAAAAGATCCAGAAAAAGCTGGCGGACCAGGTGTTCTACCGGTATTCCTCATATGAACAGCCGGACAGTGATACCACATTGTCCCGCTACACGGTGACAGATGCGGTTCTGGGATATGCTTATATTCCTGCTTACGAAAATCCGGAGAACGCATGGCTTGTACCTGTCTGGTATTTTACCGTGTCGGAGGGAAGAGACGGCGTGGACTGGCAAAATATATATTATCTGGTGAACGCGCTGGATGGAAGGGTTATTACCGGGGAGTAGGCGCTTATGAGAGAAATAAAAAATGTGTTTGCCAATGTGTTGTTCTGGACGGGGCTTGCAGTGCTTACCGCGGCATTTTATCTGAGCGGGCGGGAGTATATGGGGCAGCTTGCCGTACTTTTTGACGGACAGGAAGGGGAAGGGCCGGCAATCTGGATTGAGGTTTTCCAGTATTGTATTACTGCAAAGAACGGGATGATGTTTGTCCCGATCTGCGCCCCGCTGGCAGCAGGCGCCTGTGCCGAAATGGAACTGCGCAGCCGGTATGCCCTGTTTTCCTGCTGCCGGATCGGGAAGAGGAGCTACTGCAGGAAAAAGATATGGGAGTGCGTCCTGCCGGGGGGACTGATGGTATTCTGCTCGGAACTTCTGGTATTGCTGCTGGCTTTTGCCAGATTTTACAGGCTCTCGCCGCCGCCGGACGGGAGTGAAATTGGGGGTATAATCGGAGTGATCCTGTTCAGCCTGGGAGAAGGATTTTTAAACGGCGTGCTTTGGGCGGGGGCAGGCGGGACGGCGGCCGTACTGGCAAGAAATCCGTATATCGCATATGCGCTTCCGTTTGTCACGTTTTATGTGCTGACCGTATTTCAGGAACGGTATTACCGGAGCTTGTTTTTTCTGAGCCCGAAATGCTGGGCAGATCCGGTTTATTTCCGCGAAGCAGCGAGTAAGGCAGCGCTGCTGATATTTGGCGGCTGCAGCGAGAACTTTGACTTTGGGCATGTGTTCTGCATCGGGATATTGTCTGGAATGTGTGCAGTCTGTTTCCGATGTTTTCCTGGGGCTGTAAAAAGGAGGCTGGATCTGATGTGAAGCTTGGCGGATTTTGGGAATGGATGAATGGGTTGAAATCATTTGGAAAGAAAGGGGTATACAATGGAAAGTGCGGTCAGATTGATGGATTTGACAAAATCATTTGGAGAGGAAACGGTTTTAAAGGGGATCACGCATCATTTTGAGCGGGGACAGATCCATGGGATCATGGGGTTTAACGGGTCCGGGAAGACGGTCATGTTTAAGTGTATCTGCGGGTTTTTGAAGCCGGACGGCGGGGCAGTATGGGTGGACAAAAAGCAGATCGGAAAGGATGCGGATTTCCCGGAATCGGTGGGGATGATCATTGAGAGCCCGGGATTTTTGCCGGGGCTGAGCGGATTTGCCAATCTAAAACGCCTGGCGGCGCTGAAACGTCTGATTACGGATGAGGAGGTGCGCGGGGCGATCCGGACGGTGGGGCTTGACCCGGATTCGAAAAAGAAGGTGGGGCAGTATTCCCTTGGGATGCGGGAACGCCTTGGCATTGCGCAGGCCATCATGGAGGACCCGGACCTGCTGATACTGGATGAACCATTTAACGGGCTGGATAAGCGGGGGGCGGAGGAGGTCTGTGTCCTGTTGGATGAGATCAGGGGGCGGGGAAAGACGATTCTGATTGCGGCTCATAATATGCTGGAGATCGAGCGGCTCTGCGATACGGTCTGTGAGATGGATGCGGGGAGATTGACGCAGGTGCGGTGACCGGGATGAAGGGGAATAGAAAAGGGGATGTTCCAAAAGAATAAGCATTCCGTGAATTACATCCTGTCCATATTTTCTAAAATTGAGGCAGTCCCTTTGATGGGGCTGCCTCAATCAAAAAAATGCATTCACATATACCAGTATTTTATCTAATAAATCTTTTGGCATTTTTTCCGCAAACTGAATATTTTTGCTGATCACATCCAGACATTTTATGTGTTCGGTCAGGATTACTCCTGTCGTTTTTGTACGGCTATCCAATGGGATATGCAGCGGAAATTGATTGTTTGTGTTCGTAATCGGGCAGACGATGGCAAGCTTTGTTTTCAAAAAAAATTGTTCATTGCTGATTACGACTCCGGGTCTTCTGCCGGCCTGTTCATGCCCGGATTGGGGATTAAAATCTAAATATACGATATCTCCCTGTTTGGGAATGTACATTACCACACTTCCCTTCCAACAGGAGCGCCCCAATCAAATTCCTCTACAGTGCTTTCTCCTTCATAGTCTTTGAAAATCTGTTCTAATGTCAGATTGCTTTCCTTTTTTACTTTCTTAATTACAATATGATCGTCAACACGGCTTAATTCTACAATATCATTTTCTATCATGCCCAGTGCTTCAAGAAAGGCTTTCGGAATTCGTATTCCCTGTGAATTGCCCCACTTCTGGATTGTTGCCTGCATAAAATCATCTCCTTTTCTGCTAGTATATACATTGTCAATGATTTTATAGGAATATGAAAGATAAAAAGTTACTATTCACAGTCAGATAAAAACTGTCAATCGGCTTCTTACAAGCTTCGCTTGAAGAATCCGACTGCCATTTTTTATCCGACTGTGAATAGTAACATAAAAAAGCAAGTACACGGTAATTTTAATTTTCGGTATTGGCGAATTTAGTAATGTACCACTACCGGCGTCCCGAGCTGCAATATGGAATATAATTCCTGTGCATTGTAGTAGGGCATGTTGATACAGCCGTGGGAACCGTTCCAGAGGTAGACGTCTCCGCCGAACGCGGGCTGCCAGGTGGCGTCGTGGAAGCCGATGCCGCTCCAGGTGACGCGCATCCAGAAATCTACGGGGGTACGGTATTCCGGCTCATTGGTTTCCGGGACTATATTTCCGACCAAAACGGTGGGGGACAGCTTTTCCAGGATATTGTATACTCCGGGAGGGGTGGGCGTGCTGTTTTTTCCGGTGACCACGTCGGACTCAAAAACGACGGTGCCGTTTTCCAGATACCACATATGCTGGGCAGTCATATCTACTTCCAAAAATGTACCGCCCCAGTCCTGGGGAGCATGGGAGGCAGCGGTCTGATCGCAGGCCGGGGCTTTTGTCACGACCTCGCCGTTTCGGATGCTGGTTACCAGAGCGGGAAATTCCACGTCTTCATTGATGATCCAGCCGTAAGTACCGCCGGAAACCTCGGTGGCTTTACCGGCCGGGGTGGTCAGCGGCCTGGTAGTGCCCACGGTGTCGTAACGTCTGCCAAATTCGGTCATCCAGTTTCGGATCGCGGCCTCGTCCAGTGTGACGTGAAAATCTGCGTCATAGGACAGCCAGGTGGAGATCAATGTCTTATCTACCACGATGGGAATGTCCATTTCGTAGGTGATGCTTGCCTTGCAGTATTGGTTCAGAGTCTGGCAGAGTTCTTTCAGCTTCGGCGATTCGGCGGTGTATTCCGGGGCTTTGTAAAAGCCCTCTTTCTGGAGGTCGATCTCTTCATCTAACCGGGCAACGGACTCATGGATCTGCTTTAACAGTTTTTTCGAATCCAGGTCAGTTCCGTATACTTCCGGTTTTATGACGTAGGAGTTTCCGTCAAATTCCGGGTAGGCGGACTGGGGCTGGATCGGTTCCGCGGTTACGGCTTTCAGGGAACTGACCTTTTTTTCCAGGGCCGCTTTATCGTAGGAGATATCAAACGTGATCTCTTTGGATGTTTCTTTGAAATATTCCATCGGCCATGCGAAAGCGTTCTGGTCTTTTAGTATCTGGTCCAGAGCCTGGCTGTCATTCCAGGACATATCGATCTCGCTGCCGGTGATGTCCTCGGTCTTGCCGCCGCTTTCTGTGATCTTCAAGGTATAGGCGTCTGCCTGGCCTGCAAAAAAGGCGCGGGCGTCCTCTACGGTCTGCCTGGAAAAATCCTGGCCGTTGATCGTGGTGTTAAAAAGGTAATGGCTTCGGAAGTAGATGGACACGCCCAGGTATGTAAGCAGCAGGACGGCAGCGAGGACGGCTGCGGTGCATGCGGCGATTTTTTTGTAGGGCAGCGTTTTCGCTGGTTCCGCAGCAGAAGGTGCAGCTTCCTGGGAGGAGTCCTGGGAAGAAACCTGCGCAGGGGGCTGCTGGGAATCCTGTGCGGAAGTGCTCTGGGGAGACTCCGTGGAATGGGTCGGCGCGGAATCTGCGGAAGTGCTCCTGGGAGGCTCCGTGGAAGGATTCGGTGCGGAATCTGCGGAAGTGCTCCTGGGAGGCTCCGTGGAAGGATTCGGTGCGGAATCTGCGGAAGTGCTCCTGGGAGACTTCTGGGAAGGATTCGGCATAGAATCTGAGGAGGTGCTCCTGGGAGACTCCGTGGAAGGATTCGATGCGGAATCTTCCGAACTGTGCAGAAAACTTTCGGTGGAAAGATTCTGCTGGATTTCCTGAGAAGCATTTGAAGCAGCCTGAGAGCGGCTCTCCAAATGGTTCTGGGTCTGCTCCTGCGGTTTGCCCTGGGAATTGGGCACCGGAGTCTCCTGCGGGGTGTTCTGCGGATGGTCTGTGAGTGGCGTGTCCGTTGGTTTCATGGGTTGTTCTCCTTTAAAAATATATGTAATGATTCAGAGCAGAGCCGGAACCTCCGCGGCAAATGCGGAGGGCTGTTCTGCACTGTAATATTAATTCTCTCGTTTATGTTTGATTTAATATCCGTAATTTCGGTTGATTACCGTACCGTCAGCGGCATTGATCGTCAGGAAACTCTGGGTGGGAATATCCAGGATAGAAGTTTCACCGTCCTTGTAATTGTCCACATGTTTTCCGAAAAAATCCCAAACAGGCACGAGGAGTCCGAGGGTGCTGTCCATGCCTGGATCATAGATTCTTGCATAGCCCAGAGTGATCCTGTCGATGGTATATTTGCCGGAACTTTCGGAAAAACGAATCGGCATCGTCTGTCCGAAAATGTCCATGATTTCCGGAAATGCCATCAGTTCTATATTATCATACATCAGTTCTTCAATCTCGTATAGATTCCGAAGCATTGCTTTTTGCAGTCCATTCTGATTGACATAAAATTCAACCGTTTCGAAGCACCATGCATTTGACAGATCGTATGTGCCTGCAGCGTAAGCGCCTCCGGGACTTATCTCATATGTAACCGGAAATCCCTGGATATCCCGTGTATATACGACCCTGTAGCCGGCATCTATAAATATCCGCTCAGCCTGCATGTCCTCAGGCTGACAGTAACTAAGGCTGTGCTCTATATGCTTCGCGGAAAAATCAGAGAGTCCCAGCTTTTCCATATAGCGGTCGCACATTTCAGCGGCTGCGGAAGGGGAGATTCCTGCAATCTGTTCAGCCCTTTCCAGCGATGGAACATAGCCATTGCGGGAAACAGAATATGCAGGCAGGTCTACCGGATACCAGTCATATCCAAACCATGTATGATCCGGATCTTCGCCGCTATCCCTTAAGATTCGGATTTCCATATCAATGGGGCCGCTCTTTTTGAAATAGTAATCAAACACATCTCCGTCCATTTCAACGATGCCGGAAAAATATTGATTTCCATCAGCATTTTCCGCAGATTCGGATACATTAAAGCCGGGGGAAACCTCTACTTTCTCAACAGTCTCGGGAGCGTTGCTGTAAATCGCCTCCCATTGCTCGATATCCTTTTCCAGATTATATATGCCTTCCGGATTTCGGCTGCCGCTTTCCCGCATGGCTGCAATATGACCATAGGGATCGGTGTTTCCTTCTGCCTGAAACGCCTTCAGACGCTGCAGCTTTTCACGCGCCCATTCTTTGGTGGGCTGTCTATATTTATTGCTGTCATAAACAGGCAGGTCACCAAAGAAAACGTGTGTGACCCGGTCGATCCATGCCTGATCAAATGGTTTCTGGCGAACCTTGTAAACGGAAACATGATCCGTGTCCGTAAGTTCAATTTTGGCCCGGCAGGATAGTTGCAGATGACTCTCTGGAAACTCCTTGAAAAACGTGTTCGATTCCGGAACCTGCAGTCGTCTGGCAAGGGCATTTTTGTGAATGGAATCTGAGCTGCCGCTGTCGGACAAATGTCCGCTGCCGTTGTCTGAACTGGAGCTATCGGATAATTGTCCGTTGCCTGCGTCAGAGTCGTCAGCATTTTCCGGCGTATCGGAAGCCTGACGGTAGCCGTCTGTATTCAGTTCGTTTTTTTCCTGCACGATAATGTGCTTTTTGGAGCCGTCACTGCAGCCGAGAGTGATGCAGGCCGACAGTACGGTGAGAAAGAGCAGCAGGACAGTTTTTTTCATTAGTAGTCCTCCTCTATGTAATGATTCAGAGCAGAGCCGGAACCTCCGCGGCAAATGCGGAAGACTGTTCTGCACTGTAATATTAATTCTCTCGTTTATGTTTGATTTAATATCCGTAATTTCGGTTGATCACCGTACCGTCAGCGGCATTGATCGTCAGAAAGCTGGTGGTGGGATATGTCATTGCATAGGGTTCTCCGGTGTCAGGATCGTATATTTCACGTGTTCCGAAAAAATCCCAGACAGTTACCAGAAGTCCTGTAGTGCTGCTAAGGCCCGGATCATAGATTTTCATATACCCCAGTGTGATCCGGTTGATATTTATTTTATCCGTATTGTTTTGAAAACGGACCGGCATAATCTTCCAGAATATTTCTGTGATATCCGAAAAACTCATCAGTTCTACATTGTCGATCATCGGTTTCTGTATTTCGTACAGATTTTGGATGGAAGCCTTTTGCAGTCCTTCCTGATTCACATAAAATTCCACTTTTTCATAACCCCATGCGCTCCCGGAATCGTCCGTATATTCCAAAACACCGCCATTGCTGTTGTCAGGCGTGATCGGAAATCCACGGAGATCTCTGGTATAGATGATCTGATAGGCGGCATCCTGGTAATCCAGGTATTCTTCGGAACCCAATCCGATCGGATCTGTGTTGTAACGGCTGCTTAGGCTCAGCTCTATGCGCTTTGGAGTAAAATCAGAAAGATCCAGCTTTTCCATATACTGATCGGTCATTGCAGCGGCCTGAGCAGGGGTGATTCCTGCCAGTTTTTCTACAGCCTCCCTGGATGGGAGATTCCCTTTGGGGGCGTCAGAAGAGTCCTGAAGCCAATACGGCTGAAACCAAGAGGATTCGGACCATTTCTTGTCTGAAATCTCTGTATCTCCTCTTACGATGCCGATATCCATGTGGAAGGAACCGCTCCTTTTTAATTTGTACAGGAAAATTCCGCCATCCATTTCAACAATTCCAAAAAAAGGATCATCCGAAGAGGCTGTTTCTGCGGAAGACGATTCCGCTGCGGACGGTTCTCTGTAAAAACAGTTATCCGGCGCGCCGGGGCCAAAACCAGGGATGACCTCAACTTTTTCAACCGTTTCGGGAGAAGCTTCGTAAATCTGCTCCCATCGCTGGATCTCTGACTGCAGGTTATAAAAGGATTCCGGATTTTCGTAGCCCGCTGCCTGCGCGGAGGCAATATACCCATATGGGTCAAGATTGCCTTCTGCCTGATAAGATCTCAGTTGACGGAGCTTTTCGGAGATCCATTCTCTGGTGGGCTGGTTATATTTTTCGTAGTCATACACGGGATGATTCCCAAAGAAGACATCTGTGACCTGATCGATCCATGTCTGGTTAAAGGGTTTTTGGCCGACCTTGAAGACAGGAACCTGGTCCGTCTCAGGGACGATAACCTCAGCACTGCAGATGAGCTGGAATGGATCATCTATATATTGTCCGGAATACAGATTCTTTTCCGGAACCTGGAGCTGACCGGCAAGGGTGTCCGGCGTGCCGGAGGTTTGGCGGTAGCTGTCTGTATTCAGTTCGCTTTTTTCCCGTACGATAATATGCTTTTTCGAGCCAGAGCTGCAGCCGAGCGTGATACAGGCCGACAGCACGGTGAGAAAAAGCAGCAGGGCTGTTTTTTTCATTGGTAGTCCTCCTCTATGTTATATCAAGATCCACCTGGATGCAAGAGCTTTTTCATGACTCGCCGCGTTGCTTTGCGGTATTTGAGGAAATCGACAGTGACTTCAGACGCCGCAATTGATCTGCATTCCGATGCGGGTTCCTTCTTCCGGACTGCTTTTGATCTCCAGGCATCCGCCGTGGAGACGGGCAATCTGGTGGCACAGGGAGAGGCCGAGGCCGGCGCCGCCCTGCTTGCGGGAGCGGGATTTATTTACCATATAGAAAGGCTCTGTGATCCGGGCGATCTCGTCCGGGGGGATGCCGATCCCTTCATCCTGTACATAGATCCCGGAGTCTGCCCCGATCAGGCGGATCGAGGAACCGGGAGGGCTGGCCTTGCAGGCGTTGTCGATTAAGTTGGTGAGGAAGCTGAGCAAAAGGTCGGCATCCCCCTGGATAGAAAAATCTTCTTCCAGGTCTGTCTGCAGTCGGATGCCTTTTTCTTTCAGGCGGTAATGGGTGACTTCTTTTGCCTGGGAAAAGAGCGAGGATACCGGGCAGGGGCTCTTCTCAATCGTGTCTTCCCGGGACAGGTCAGTGAGCAGGAGCATTTTTGCGGAAAGGCGGGAGAGACGGATGCATTCCTCTTCTATATAATGGAGGGCGTCGGCCTGTTTGACCGGGGGAAGCGAAACACGCTGCAGCAGCTCTGCATAGCCCTGGATGCCGGTCATGGGAGTTTTCAGTTCGTGGGCAAGGGAGCCGATAAGCTGACGCTGGGTTTCGTTCATTTCCGCCAGGGCGCGGATGTGTTCCTCGATCCGCTCCGCCATCTGGTTGAAGCTCTGGGAGACTTCCCCCACCTCATCGGTTCCCGGACGCTCTACACGCTTCTCATAGTCCCCCTCTGCGATCCTTTTTGCCGCGTCGCGCAGAAGATAGAAGGGGGCCAGGATTCGCCGGAGAACGCAGGTGAGCAGCACGGCCAGAAGGATGGACAAGAGCAGGGCCACAATCATGCCCTGGAAAAAGAGCAGCCTTCCGGACTGGTAGACAGAGGTGATATCACGGTAGTGGAGGAGGCGCAGAGTGCCCAGTGAATTTGGTGAGTAATCTGTGTCTGATACATCCAGATCCTGAAAAAGAATCAGCAGACGCCGGCTGCCTGCCTCTTCCAGAAAGACGTTTTGCTGCGGGGCCGTGACGACTGGCTCCCCGGAATCAGAGAGAGGCATATCCTGTGCCGGCTCATTCGGAGAGTCTGCCAGCTCTGTCATGTCGAACAGATAGGGACTGAGATTGTACAGTTCTTCATTGTCATAGTAGAGGACGGCATTTTCACTGTAGCCGGAGGAGAATGTGGTCCGGGCAGCATACTTTGCGCTGCGGATATCGTGAAATTCCATCGCTGCCAGGGCTTTGTTGAAACGCCATACATCCGACGACAGCCTGTCGTATTCGTAGCTGCGGATATTCTCAATGATCTGCTCCTGGGTCCTGGACAGGTTCCAGATGGAAAAAGCCTGGGACAGGAGAAGAAGCAGGCATACCGAGGTGAGGGTGATCTTTGTTTTCAGCTTCATGGTGATTCCTCCGGGGTATCCGTTGACGGGGCTGCTGTTTGGTCTGTCATGTGACTGGCTGCCGGGGACGGCAGTTCCTCCTCCGGGCGGTCTTCCAGGCGGTATCCGATGCGGGGGACGGTCTTTATGACATCCTGGAAGCCCAGTTTTTTCCGAATCCTTCCGACGTGGACGTCGATGGTTCGGGTCTCGCCGTCAAATTCCACGCCCCAGAGCATTTGCAGGAGCTGCTCCCGGCTGAGGGCGATATTTTTATACCGGACCAGGAGCAGCAGGCAGTCAAACTCCATGGGCTTGAAGGGGATGACGGTTCCGGCTTTCTGCACGATCCGCTCCTTCGGGAAGATTTCCACATCCCGTATACGGTAGCAGTCCTCGACTTTTTTCTGAAAACGGCTCAAGACCTTTTCCACCCTTACCAGAAGCTCCAGCATTTCGAAGGGCTTGACGATGTAGTCCTCGGCGCCGTCGGTGAGGCCCTTGACCTTGCTGTGGAGGTCTCCCCTGGCGGTCAGGAAAATGACCGGAATCTGCTGAGCCTGCAGTTCGGGAAGGAGTTCAAAGCCGTCCTTTCCGGGGAGCATCACGTCCAGGAGCGCCAGGTCGTAGGACGGGGCGGGGATCTCCTGGAGATGGCTGAAAAGAGCGGCGCCGTCGAAAAAGGGGACGGGTTCGTAGCCTGCGGTTTCCAGGTTGATGCAGATCAGTTCGTTGATATGTTCTTCGTCTTCGATTACAAGTATTTTACAGGGCATGGAGATTAGCTCCTTTTTCTGTCAGTTTATTTTCAGAATCAAAATATAGGATTATTTTATAACAATTGAGGGGGATTTTCAATTTGGAGATGTAAACATATTGTAAAAGGTTTAATTGTGGAAAGGAAAATGGAAGTGTTTCAAAATAGAACACTTTACGATCTGCTATGCACTGAAATATGAAACAGGTTTTACTATAATGAACCTAAAAATATGAATATGGAGGTCAATGAGATGAATGGAAAACCTGTGATTGGAATTACCATGGGAGATCCGGCCGGATGCGGGCCGGAGATTACGGTAAAGGCATTACATAATCCGGAGGTTTATGAGGCGTGCAATCCGGTTGTAGTCGGGGACGCAAAGGTACTTCGGGACTCTGTCCGGATATTGGAGGAGGTGGGATATCTAAAGAAAAATGAACTGGAAATCCATCAGATTTCGGATGTAAAGGATGCGAAATATCAGTATGGGGTGATTGATGTTTTCCATCTGGAGCTGGTTGACATGGATCAGTTTGAATATGGAAAGCTCTCCGGTATGTGCGGGGAAGCGGCGTTCCAGTGCGTGGTCAAGGTTATTGAACTGGCCATGAAGGATGAAGTGGATGCAACGGTTACGAATGCGCTGAATAAAGAGGCCATCAATATGGCAGGGCATCATTACGCCGGACATACGGAGATTTATGCGAAATATACCGGGACAAAGAACTATGCCATGATGCTGGCGCACGAAGATCTGAGGGTTGTGCATGTATCCACCCACGTTTCCCTGAAAGAAGCCTGCGAACGGGTTAAAAAGGAACGTGTGCTGGACACGATCCGTCTGGCAAATGAAGCATGTAGGGATTTGGGCATTGAAAAGCCGAAAATCGCAGTGGCGGGGCTGAACCCTCATGCAGGGGAAGACGGGATGTTCGGCCGGGAGGAGATTGACGAGATCATTCCGGCAATTGAAGCGGCCCAAGCGGAAGGGATCTGTGTGGAAGGACCGATCCCGCCGGATACGGTTTTTTCTAAGGCAAGAGGGGGCTGGTACGATATTGTGGTGGTCATGTACCATGACCAGGGGCATATTCCGCTGAAGGTGGTCGGATTTGTCTACCATAAGGAAGAGAAAAAATGGGGAGCGGTTGCCGGTGTCAATATTACGCTGGGGCTTCCGATCATCCGTGTTTCCGTGGATCACGGGACAGCTTTCGGACACGCCGGGCAGGGGGTTCAGAATGAACTCAGTCTGCAAAATTCACTGGATGACGCGATTCGCATGGCAAAGAGCCGGATTCGTAAAAAACAAGAGAGAAGTGGGAGATAAATATGGTGGAACTAGCGGTTATAGCAGACGATTTTACCGGGGCGTTAGACACAGGAATAAAATTTGCAAAAGCTGGTATGAAAACACAGGTTATGCTCCATTCCGATTTTCACTTTTCAGAGGTGAACAGTGCGTGCGAGGTATTGGTCATTGATACGGAGACGAGACATTTAAAACCGGAAAGTGCTTATCAGATTATATATACGCTGGTGAAACGATGCCGGGCCGGCCATATTTCCAGATTCTACAAAAAGACAGATTCTGCCCTGCGGGGATGTATCGGAAAAGAACTGACGGCACTCTGCGACGCTCTGGGGGAAAGTGTAGAATTTATTCCCGCATTGCCGGAGGAGAACCGGATTACGGAAAATGGAATCCAATATGTCAACCAGGTTCCGGTGGCGCAGAGCATTTTTGGAAAAGATCCGTTTGAACCGGTCAGGCATTCCAGAATTGCAGATATCATACATGAGGAAAGTGAGATTGAGGTTGTCAGTATCAAACGGAGGGAACAGGCGGAAGACTCGGACACACATTGCATCCGTGTCTATGATGCCTCGACGGAGCAGGACATCCTGGACAGGGGGATCGCACTGAGAAAAAAGGGCTGTCTCAGGGCTATGGCGGGGTGCTCCGGATTTGCGGCATATCTTCCTGAGATCCTGGGAGTTTCAAGGGAGCGGGAGAAACAGCTCTGCAAAACAAGAAGTCTGTTTATCTTATGCGGCAGCGTGAATAAAATCACGGAAAAACAACTGATCTGCGCACAGAAGCAGGGATTCCAGAGGATCTGCCTGAATATCCGACAAAAGCTTCAGCCGGATTACTTTGAATCTGAGGAAGGGAAAGAGTTTTTACGCTTTTTCAAAAAGAGCTGCAGGAGGAAACGTCCGGTGATTCTGGATGTGATCTCGGAGAATGCGATTGAAGAAGCATTGTATTTTGCAGGTAAATCCAAAATTCATCTGGAAGAAGTCAGAAGCAGGATTGCAAAACGTTTGGGCGAGCTTGTGAATTACTGGCTTACATTTGACTTGAAGGACACGCTTGTGATTACGGGCGGCGATACGGTCTATGCATTTTTGTCGGGAAACAACTGCTCGGAGATCGAGCCTGTGTGCGAGGTGATACCCGGCGTAGTGCTGTTTCATGTGAAAATTGGGGAAAGGAAGCTCCAGGTCATCTCGAAATCAGGAGGATTTGGAAATGAACAGGTATTTTTAGAAGTTGCAAAGGAAATATTAATACATAAGGAGGCGCATGATATTGAAGAAAAATTATCATGATGATTCGTGGCTGAGAGAGAATTGCTGGGGAAAATATGGAGAACATGACGAACTGGGCGCAATGAATGAGTTAAACAGCCAGTCGGTTCTAAAAGCAATTTCCCTGATTCAAAAAGGAAAGATCTATGATCTGGAAACCGAACGTTTCAAAGGAATGAGTATCTGGGACGGGCACTGCGCATTTGATATTCTGTCCTATTCTTCGCCGGCCGGACGGGAAGCCATGAAGAACTCGGAGCGCATGGCGGATGAAGTCAACTGGTATAAAGACGGAAACTGGCTGGATGAGGAGCACAACGCACCGGAGTACCACATGGGATTAAATACGGAAATGATGATTGCGCCGATGCACATCGGAACCCACATTGACGCGCTCTGCCACTGGACAACGGGAGAGGATGCCCATTGGTACAACGGCTACACCTCGGGGCAGTATGGAACCACCTTCGGCCCGGTCAGGTGTGATGCGTCAAAGATCCCGCCTATGATCATGAGAGGAGTCATGCTTGATATTGCAGGCTATAAACAGATGGAATCGCTTCCGGATCACTATCTGATCACTGCCGAGGACTGTGAGGGCTGCGCAAAATGGGAAGGCGTGGAATTAAAGCCCGGGGATGCCGTATTCCTGCGCAA